>Ga0228674_1000372_pt1 | contig 32759 bp, 30 predicted proteins | sample 1D_rmetaG_FD_189054 | JGI IMG/M metagenome (GOLD analysis project Ga0228674, IMG submission 189054) | Seawater microbial communities from Monterey Bay, California, United States - 1D_r | ecosystem: Environmental > Aquatic > Marine > Coastal | place: USA: California | collected 2016-09-26
GTTAAATTTTTTACCCCCACGGCCTTCATGATGGGTTACACTAATTATGTGATTAATAAACACATTTATTGATCTATAATTTAATTATAAAAAAATTAATCTACAGTTGGAGATACGCTTATGAACTTGGTAAATAGCCTTGCAGTAGTAATCGGCATTATGGGTGGCATAGCAACATGGGTTGCCCTTAGTACAACAGGAACTCTCAACCTTCAAATCTGGGCAATCTTTATTGCTTGGGCCTGCTTCTATCATTGTGGCGGTGGTATGAGTGGTTTGAAATCTGGCCTCATTGGAAACATCTGGGGATTAATTATGGCAACAATTGCCTTAACCTTAGTCGGTAGTGTTGGCGGTGGTACAGTCGGTGCATCAGTTGTTGTCGGTGTAACTGTATTGATCCTAATCTTAGGTGCCAATGTTGGCATGCTGTCAGCAATTCCTGCTGGCGTATATGGCTATGCCGCAGGCGCCGCTTTTGGTTTAATGACTACAGCGGATGCTGGTGTCTTCACCCTAACCGGTAATGGTCTGTTACTCCCAATGGCACTGTCTATGGCAGTAGGTGCAGTGTTAGGGCTCATCTCAGAAAAAATTGCTGGCAGCTTGGCTAGCTAGTCACTAACAAATTTATTTGTTAGTGCTATAACGAAAACGGGGCGCATAAGCGCCCCGTTTTTTATGCTGCCAATAAAAATTTAAACTTACGCTTTTTTCGGCATCAAGTAAGCAAGTACTAAGGCAACAATAAATAAGGCCGGTACATCACCCATTAAATGAGCATGCTCAGTCTCATCAACCAGTGCCTGCACAAGCATAATGCCGCCATGGACAACACTGGACCAGACAGTGAACCAAATCAGACTTGCATGCTGCATAGGGTCTTTGGCCGCCAAGATTAAGAACAAACCTAGTGTTGCATAAACACCCATGATCATTTGCTCATATTCATGTTGTGATGGCGTCCAGCTCCAACCAGACACCCAAAAGAAATTCATTAATAAAGGTACGCCAGCAATGAATGTGACGCCAATCAATACCAATGCTATTTTCAACAACTTCATTTTTTGTTCCATTCTACTCTCCAAAAAATTAGCTCGATTGTGTTCCCAATACTTAAGCCATATTAGTTTAAGATGCTTATTGTAATCATTTAATCGTGACACAATAAACACATATAGTATCTTACACTTATCATTGTTTAACTAGGGATTGAAAGGCTCTCTAGAATGCGTATGGTGCTATTTTGGAAGATAAAATATCGGACATGTCATGCCAGATTATCGTATTGGCTCCTTACAGGAGTTACGTAAAGCCAAAACGCTTGAATATCTTATATCGACGGATATGGGTGAGCGCCATCTCTTTGCCCTCTACCACGACGGGCAGGTCTATGCCTATGAAAACCAATGCCCACATAATCAAATGCCCTTGAACTGGAATGAACACCAATTCTTAGATCACGGTGAACAATATCTGCAGTGTGTAAACCATGGCGCGTTATTTACCTTAACCGAGGGTAATTGTATTTATGGACCATGCCTTGGTGAAAAATTGCAGTCAGTGAGCCTACAGATCGTAGCTGATGATCTATTAATCAAGCTGCCTTAATTTGGTTATGCACTATGTTTACTAGTACGTTTTTATTGGTGCCTCTACTACTGATTGCTAGCGCTATAGGCCTCTGGCAACCCCAGTATTTAGTGCCGTATCAAGGCTATATTAGCTGGCTCCTAGCGGCAATTATGTTTTGCATGGGCAGTAGCTTACGCATTACTGATTTCAGTCGCGTACTAAAAAATGGCCGCGTCTTGTTACTGGGGATGGTTTTACAATTCGGCTTAATGCCATTCATTGCTTGGCAGTTATCTAGTTGGTTTGAACTCGGTTTAGCCTTTTCCTCAGGTCTCATCCTAGTAGGCTGTGTTGCTGGCGGCACGGCATCTAACCTGATGTGCTTTTTAGCCCGTGGTGATGTCGCTCTATCGATTAGCCTGACGGCCATCTCGACCCTATTATCAGTTGTCTTAACGCCTCTGCTAGCGGCATTCTATCTCGACCAGATCATTTTAGTACCAGCACTAGCGATGGCTAGCAACATCCTCAAAATTGTCATTGCCCCAGTGTTGATTGGGCTCTTACTAAATCACCTCTTAGGGCCGATTCTAGTGCCATTTCAACGCATTTCAGCTGGTCTTTCGACAGTCTTGATTGCGATCATTATTGCGATTATCGTGGCGCTTAATCACGACCGTCTAGGGCTCATAAGTGGGTTACTCCTTGGGCTTGTACTATGCCACAATCTACTGGGACTAAGTTTAGGCTTTATACTTGGCTTATTACTGACTAGAGATCACCGCATTGCACGTACTTTGGCTTTTGAAACTGGCATGCAAAATTCTGGACTGGCGGTTGTACTGGCAGTAAAATTCTTCGGTGGAATGGTTGCTGTACCCGCGGTACTGTTTTCCATTATTCATAACCTCAGCGGATCAATGCTGGCCACATATTGGGCCCGCAGGTAATCGGCTAAGCAAAGATGAGATTAAATGAAAAACGTTATTTCTAGTGTTTTAGTATTAGCCGCATGGGCGGTTACCCTGTACCTTGCTAACAACCTATTTGCTGGCAACTTTGATAGCAGCATGAGTTGTCAAACGGATTGCCGTAAAACGCTCTACTGGAGCGCTATTGGTTTAGCCCTTCCAGGAACTCTACTTGCCATCGTCAATGTCATGCAGTTTCGAGACTCGCTATTAGCTAAGGCCAATCTGCTACTGGGCTTCGGGCTTAACTCAATTTTATTTGGCATCATGGTAATTGCTGCACTAGGCTAAGTACCCAGCCTAGATATAGCGGGCTTAAGAATTCTTTTCTTTAAGTAATAGGATTTTAGGCTCGCGCGTAGTCTGTCGCCTTCCCTAGCCAGCGCTGAGCAAGCAAAGGGATACGCTTAGGATGCTCATGCATCAACCATTGTGCACAGTGCTGTACCTCTGGTAGTAGATCGGCATCTCTCACTAAATCAGCCATCCGTAATCTAACATCACCAGACTGCTTAGTCCCTAAGACCTCACCTGGTCCACGTAGCTCCAGATCAACCGCTGCCAACTTAAATCCATCAGTAGATTTCCTTAAGGCATCGATACGCTTTTTTGCATAATCACCTAAGGGGCTACTATACATAAGGACACAGCTACTCTGTTGTCGCCCTCGTCCCACCCGACCACGTAATTGATGTAACTGTGCCAGTCCAAAACGTTCAGCATTCTCAATTACCATTAATGTTGCATTGGGTACATTAACACCTACCTCGATAACTGTAGTTGCTACTAGCACCTGTACTTTTTGTTGTGCAAAGTCTTGCATTGTCTGGTTCTTTTCTTGTGATGGTAACCTACCGTGGACTAAGCCAACCTTAAATCCATCTAGTTGTTGGCAGAGATTATCATAGGTCTCTGTTGCTGTTTGGCAACGCAATGTCTCAGACTCCTCAATCAAACTACAGACCCAATAGACCTGCGCACCAGCAGCACAGGCTTGTTTAATACGTTCAATTACTTCTGCTCGTCGGCTATCTGCTATTGCAACAGTTTTAATTGGTTGGCGGCCTGGTGGCATTTGATCAATAATCGAATGATCTAAATGTGCATACATGCTCATGGCTAGAGTCCTAGGGATAGGGGTTGCTGTCATGATTAATTGATGTGGATGGCATTGATCTAGTAAGCCCTTCTCACTCAAGGTCATACGTTGATGCACACCAAAGCGATGCTGCTCATCGGTAATACATAAGGCTAGATGCTGGAACTGGACCTCATCTTGAAATAAGGCATGAGTCCCAACAATAACCTGCGCTGTTCCTGAAGCGATTAACTCTAGAGTTTCATTGCGCTGCTTACGCTTGAGATTAGAGGTCAACCAAACCACCTGTATACCTAGCGGCAATAGCTCCTCACTAAAATAACGATAGTGTTGTTCTGCAAGTAATTCGGTAGGTGCCATTAACGCTGTTTGATAACCCTTTTCAGCAGCCTCAAGACTACTCAACAAGGCAACCACTGTCTTACCACTACCGACATCACCCTGTAGTAGTCGCATCATCGGTGTGCTTGCTGTTAGGTCTTGACGTATCTCTAGCAACACACGCTGTTGCGCATCGGTCAGTTTATACTCTAGGTTACGTTCGAACTCTTGTGCTAACCGCCCATCAGTCTGCACCGGATTAGCTTTGCGCTTATGTGCCGTTTCACGTATCTGTAAAAAGGCCAAATGATGCGCTACCAATTCATCAAAGATTAAACGTCGCTGGGCTGGGTGTTGTTTATTTAATAATAGTTCTGACTCATGGCTGTCACTCGGCTGGTGCAAACTCAATAAATCATCGATCAGTGTTGGGCTACGGTCAGCAGCATATTCTTGTAGCAGGTCTACAAAGTACTCAGGATTTTTTTGCGCCCAGGTTAAGGCAGACTGAATCATCGATTGCAGACGACGCTGTTGCAAACCTTTGGTCAATTGATAGATCGGCTCTAAGTGTTGCTGCAAGATGACTTCCTCATCTTCTGCCAACACTCTGTATTGTGGATGTACCATTTCTAGTTTTCGTGCAACTAGTCTAGCCTCACCAGAACAAAGCACTCTTCGACCCTCACTGAAGGCCTCTACCTGACTTTTATTGAAATAGAAAAACCGCAGCTGTAATTCGCCACTTTCATCACGTAGTGACACCGTCAACATTCGGCGTCGACCAAACACAACTCTAGCTGAAACTACACGTGCGATGATCTGCGCATCACAGGGTGCCTGTAGCTGTGCGATACGATTGATCTTAGTTCTATCTTGATAGCGTAGTGGCAGATGAAACAGTAGGTCGAGAACCGTATTGATATTAAGCTTAGCCAATAACTCTAGGCCTTTCTCTGTAACTCTTGGCAAATCTGATAACGCTATCACGAGGTACTTACAGCTCTAAAATTGCATCCATTTCAACACTTGCACCTTTAGGTAATGCCGCCACACCAATCGCAGCACGCGCTGGATAAGGTTGTTGAAAATACTCAGCCATGATTTCATTGACTGTTGGGAAGTGGCTAAGATCAGTTAGAAAGACATTCAATTTGGCGACATCCTGCAGACTGCCACCAGCAGCTCCAGCTACTGCTGCAAGGTTATCAAAGACCCTACGAATTTGTACTGCGATATCACCTTCCACCAATTCCATTGTTTCTGGCGCCAAGGGAATCTGACCTGACATATACACTGTTTGATTCACTTTGACTGCCTGTGAATAGGTGCCAATTGCTTGTGGCGCTTTATCCGTAGCGATTATTATTCTAGACATGACTAACTCCGTTTTAGAATAGAGGTAATTAAATAGCTAATAAAAATTTTATTTAGCCACGCGTTCGCGTGACCTTATAAACACTGGGTACACTACGTAAGGTCCGAATAATCTGCGCCAAGTGTTTGCGATCTCGCACATCAAATGAAATTGTAATCGTTGAGCTTGCACCATCCTTTTCTTCAAAGACTAGATTTTCAATATTTGAGTCGGCACTTGCTATGCGTGCTGCAAGGGTTGCTAACACACCACGTTCATTTGCAGTCAGCACACGCACTTCAACGACAAAGGCTTGTTCTGATTCCGATGACCAAGACAGCGCAATTTCATTCTGCGCTGCAATCTTTTTACGATTCAGGTTGTGACACGTTTCTCTATGTATCACCAATCCCTTACCACTATTAATGACACCAAGGATGGCATCTCCTGGTATTGGGTGACAACATTTTGCATAGTGAACAACAACACCTTCAGTACCATCAATCGCAATAGGTGGAGCTAGCTTTGCCTTCTTATTTTTTTTCTTCGTTATACTAGTATCTGTTTTTAGTAACATTCCTGCTGTTAATTCAGCAACACTCTCACCAAGTCCAATCTGCTCAAAGAGCATATCGATACTTTCTATTTTTAGTTTTTTACAGTGCGCTTTTAACTTCTTCTCACCAATTTCTTTTAAAGAACTAGAGAAATGTGAAAGCGCAGAATCTAAGAGACGCTTTCCAAGCAGGACAGCTTCTTCAGAATGTAGATTTTTTAGGTAATGACGAATGTTATTACGCGCTTTATTAGTAACAACAAAATTTAACCATGCTGGCTTAGGCCTAGCCTGTGGAGACGTATGTACTTTGACAGTCTGACCACTTTCTAAGTTGACACTCAGTGGTAACAATTTACGCTCGACTGTGACCGAGATGCAGGTATTACCCAAGTCTGAATGTACTGCATAAGCAAAGTCGACTGCTGAACTGCCCTTCGGTAAAACAATAATATCACCGGCTGGCGTGAAGGCGTAAATCTCTTCTGGAAAGAGGTCGACCTTGACGTGCTCAAGAAACTCAATTGAGTTACCAGTACTCTGTTGAATATCAATAATTTCTTTCAACCAAGAACTAGTATAGGCATGCGAGTCATTGATACTCGCATCACCTTGTTTTGATTTATACATAAAATGAGCGGCGATACCAGACTCTGCGATCATGTCCATATCTTCCGTGCGTATTTGTACTTCGATAAGAATACCGTGTGGACCAAACAACGTGGTATGCAAAGATTGATAGCCATTCTTTTTAGGAATAGCGATGTAATCTTTAAAGCGCCCTGGCACTGGCTTATATAAATTATGCATCATGCCCAAGGCGCGATAGCAGGTATCTAGATCTTTTACTAACAAACGAGTTGCGTAGACATCATAGACTTCAGAGAAGGAAATATGTTTCGCCTTCATCTTTTTATAAATACTGTAAATATTTTTTTCACGGCCAAAGATGCGTGACTCAATGTCAGCATTTTCTAATTGAGCACAGATGGAGGCTTCCACTCCACGCATAACTTCTTTACGGTTACCGCGATTCTTTTTAACGACATCACTCAACACTTTGTAACGCATCGGATGCATCGCTTCAAAGGCTAGACGTTCTAATTCTAAGCGCAGCTTATGCATCCCGAGTCGATGTGCAATCGGGATATAAATATCGATAGTTTCTTGTGCGATACGCCTGCGTTTATCTGGCGGCATTACACCGATCGTACGTAGATTATGTGTGCGATCAGCAAGCTTGATAACGATGATACGAATATCATGCACCATGGCTAACATCATCTTACGGAAGTTTTCTGCCTGTGCTTCAACTCTCGTTGGAAACTTAAGATGCGTTAGCTTACTAACACCATCTACAAGATGAGCTACATCTTCACCAAACATCTCTAAAATATGTTCTTTTGCTGTCGGTGTATCTTCGATCACATCATGCAAGATAGCAGCAGTAATGCTTTGCCCATCCATACGCATCTCCGCCATAATTTTGGCGACTGCAAGAGGATGATAGATATAGGGTTCACCAGAAAGGCGTTTTTGACCTTCATGCGCTTCGGCACTAAAAAGGTAGGCGCTATAGATTTCTTTTACTTGGGCGGTATCTAAATAAGACTCTAGTAGCTCAAGCAACTCGCTGATAAGAAAGCGCGCGGGAGTACTTTGATTCAGCGCGGCGACAGGGGGATCAGATGCCGCGCTTACCATTTCATTCTCTGAATAACCTGAACGTTATTGTTCTGCCGCCGGATCAGCAGCAACTGGTGCTGGCGCCGCGGTAGCTTCGGCTTCAGGGTCGTCTTGTAATTGACTTAGCTCCGCACCAATTTCAGCGCGTAACGCTGCCGTCGCTGCATCTAACTCTTCAGCTTCCTGTAGGAATAATTCTTCTGCATCCGGCCGTACCTTTTCTTCTAGGTATTCTTCGGTGATCAACTCTTCGGCAATTTCACGTAAAGCGACCACTGTTGGCTTATCATTTTCCCACTCTACTAGAGGTTCCGAGCCCATCGCGATCTCGCGCGCACGCTTACTCGCCACTAGGATCAGCTTAAATCGGTTATCTAGCTTTTCTAAACAATCTTCTACCGTAACTCGGGCCACGTCTTACTCCAATTAGATTTCTTCACGCGAAGGCAGTGAATAGTAGACGATTTCCGCCTTCGGCTCTAGTTTCCTGTGCTAAATACACAACTTATGAGACTAGAATTTGTTCAATTTCGTCAATACTAGGCTCTTTTACCGTATCAGAGGCAGAAAATAGGCTAATTAGGCCCTGCAAACTCATATCAAAGTCATCATTGATCAAGACATGGTCAAATTCACCATAATGGCTCATTTCTGCCACTGCCTGCTGCATACGCCCTGCAATAACACTTTCACTGTCTTGACCACGACCACGCAGACGTTGCTCAAGCACGGTTAAGCTAGGCGGCAGAATGAAGATTGAGATGCATTCAGGATCATATTGACGAATCTGCCGCGCACCCTGCCAATCAATATCTAAAACGGCATCAAAACCAGCAGCCAATAAATCTGTAAGTGCTTGCTTAGAGGTGCCATAAGCGTAATCAAAGACGCGTGCATGCTCTAAAAACTCACCATCTTCGACCATCTGATTAAAACGTGCTTCATCAACAAAGTAATAGTGCTGACCTTCCACTTCGCCTGGCCGTGGACTACGGCTGGTATGTGAGACTGCAGCCGCCAAACGCGGCATTTTTTCGCGTGCTGCCTTCAGTAAACTGGTTTTACCACCACCAGAGGGGGCAGAAAGTATAAAAAGGGTTCCATTTCTCATCAGATCAAACTCTTAGGACATTTTGAACGTTGCTAATAGTAGCCATCATAACTGGGAGTCATATCCATAGATATTGAGCACGGCTGACAGAGACTCGAGGTTGGCTAGATATTATTTATTGTCTGCATGGCGCAGAGACTCTATACTTCACTGCTTATAATAATGCCGACTTTAAAAATCGGTTACCACAACTATATTATTGCTGGAGTCCAGATGAACTACGATATTTCCGCACTACTCGTTGGAATCGTGATTATCACCATTGCCTTGGTGATGGCTTTCGTTTTTCCATAAAGATATTCCTGTGCAGAAAGCATTGCTGTCAGTAGTGCTTTCTATACAGTAGCCTTTTAGGCCACCGTTCAAAAATTTCTTAGTCTGCTTGATTAGATAGTCTATTAACCCTGCGGTAAAACGTACGATTAATCTTCTTCGTTGTCTTCTAACGCCTTCGCTAATAAACCATGACGTATGTCACGGCCCTCTTCAGCGAAGACAATATGTTCACAAAGATTTTTAGTGTGATCACCAATCCTTTCCAAGGATCGTGCACACCATAATATACCTAGTGTTGATTCCACCAGCTCAGGATCGCGACCCAAAGACTCACTCAATGATTGAACCAAGGTGTCATAGTCGTTGTTGACCTGCTTATCCAAGACTGCAGTTTTATATGCGGCCAGGCTATCCATGCGCGCCAAGGCATCTAGGGCACTGCGCAACATGAACCTGACTTGCTCACCTAATAATTGCAAAGCATTAAGATGATTTTTCTTTGGTGCACAGGCAGCCAGTTTGATTGCATAACGTCCAATCTTTTCAGCCTCATCACCCACTCGCTCAAGGTCGGTGATGGTTTTGATCATAGAAAGCACTAAACGGAGGTCATTGGCAGCCGGCTGGCGTAGGGCAATAATACGATTACACTCTTCATCGATTGCAACTTCTATGGCATTAATCTGATGGTCGTTTCCTGCAACCTGCTCGGCAAGAACACTATCAGCATTGAGTAATGCCAGCAGACTATTTTCCACCTGCATTTCAACCAACCCACCCATCTTCAAGACCTGATGCTTAATAGCCTCAAGATCTTTATCGAAAAGATGAGAAATATGATCGCCTGCTATACGTTCACCCATGAAACCTCCTCCGTTAAATTCTGCTACTAACTATCCTACACTTAATCTGACCAGAAACTTCAAACAGATAAGTTGAAACTTAACCATAACGGCCAGTGATATAGTCCTCGGTCTGACGTTCCCCCGGCGCTGTAAACAACACATTGGTAGGCCCAAACTCAATTAATTTACCAAGATATAAAAACGCAGTGTAATCAGATACACGGGCTGCTTGCTGCATATTGTGTGTGACAATAACCACCGTATATTGAGACTTTAGCTCCGCAATAAGCTCTTCAATCTTCAATGTTGAAATCGGATCCAATGCAGATGCTGGCTCATCTAATAATAAAACCTGTGGCCGCACTGCAATTGCTCTAGCAATTACTAGGCGCTGTTGCTGACCACCTGATAGGCTGAATGCATTGTCCTGCAGACGGTCACCTACTTCACCCCATAAAGCAGAGTTAACCAAAGACCATTCCACTCGATCTTCAATTTCTGTTTTATTGGTAATGCCTTGTAGACGTAAACCATAAGCAACATTTTCAAAGATTGATTTTGGAAATGGATTGGGCTTCTGAAAAACCATCCCAACCTGCTGCCTTAATTCAGTGACGTTAACATCACGCGTATTGATATCTTTGCCATGCAGCTTCATCTGGCCACTGATATTAATGCCATCAATCAAATCGTTCATGCGATTCATGCAACGCAATAGAGTCGACTTACCACAACCACTAGGACCAATAAAAGCTGTTGCACGATTGGTTGGAATCTTTAAATTAATATCAAAAAGCGCTTGTTTCGGACCATAGCTCAAAGAAAAGTCTTCACAGGTTATGCAAATATCTTCCTGGTCAATTGAGCGAGAGGGTTGATTCTCAAACAAGTCTGATGAAATTCTAGTTGTTGTCATAACGTGACCTTCTATTGTTCCAGGGTGCGATATTTTTCGCGGAGATGATTGCGAATATAAATTGCACTTAGATTGAGCAAGATAATGACCGCTACAAGAATTAATGCCGTGGCATACACTAATGGTCGAGCCGCTTCTACGTTAGGGCTTTGAAAGCCAACATCGTAAATATGAAACCCAAGGTGCATGAATTTTCGTTCTAAATGTAAAAATGGTGCATTCATATCCAATGGCAATGAGGGTGCTAACTTAACAGCTCCAACCAACATCAACGGCGCGACCTCACCAGCAGCTCGTGCTACGGCTAAAATCAATCCTGTCATCATCGCTGGACTAGCCATTGGAATAACGATACGCCACAACGTCTCTGCCTTGGTCGCACCTAACGCAAGAGAACCCTCTCTAACTGCTCTAGGGATACGCGCCAAGCCTTCTTCAGTCGCGACAATCACGACAGGCACTGTCAGCAGGGCCAAGGTTAATGAGGCCCACATCAAACCACCAGAACCAAATGTAGGTGACGGTAAAGCTTCAGGGTAAAATAGTTGATCTATATTGCCGCCCAGCACATAGACAAAGAAACCCAAACCAAAAACACCGTAAACAATTGATGGGACACCAGCGAGATTATTAACTGAGATGCGCACTAGTCGAGTAACAAAACCTTGCTTCGCATACTCACGCAAATAGATTGCAGCAATCACACCGAAAGGCGTGACGATAACAGACATGAGTAAGACCATCATTACAGTGCCAAAGATTGCGGGGAAAATACCACCTTCGGTATTCGCCTCTCTTGGATCATCACTGACAAAATCAATCAAATTACCAAAGTAATGTTGCACCTTGGTCAAAATAGACATGGCGTTAGGACGAGTCGCCTTCACTACCTTGGATAAATTAATACTAATTTCTTCACCAGTCATCACACGAAGAGTTACTGCATCACGCCGAATATCGGCATAGAGGACATCTAACCGTGCCTTTAAGGCATCATAGTCTGCATCTAACTGTGCTTTAGTCCCAGCCATCTCGGCTTGTTCCTCTGCATTATTTCGACTCGCAATTTCCATCGCACGAGTACGAAGCCGTAACTTCTCCATCTTGAAATTGATTGCACCAATCTCACTCTTTTCTATACCGGCAATCCGTTCTCGTAATTCTGCTACGCGTTCAACACGCGAGCTGAGCTTATCCCAAAGTTCTTCAGTACCCGCTTGAATCGTTACACCATTCTCTTCAATTTCTACCAATTCACCATAAAAGTTGCCCCATTCCGTACGCTCAAGCACAATCAGCTCTGGTGGCAAACTGACACTTTTCTCTAATGGTGCAACGATAAGGCGGAAGTCAAAGCCGTAGACATCGCGGTTACCAATCTTGAGCAGGGTACGTTCAATAAACTCTTCTTTAAAATTGTGTTTAATTCCAGCTTCACGCAACTGCCTTGCAGATACTGTCTCTGTTTTTGCACGCTCACCAATTAGCTTGGTTATGGCGCCATTCTCCTCGTACTCAATTTGCCAAATAGCCTTTGGCCAAAAGTGCCCAAGACCACGGACTGCAATCAGTACCAGTAAGCCGATCACCATGATCATGCTGATAGATACTGCACCAGCATTCAACCAAACCCAAGGGGTTCCACTTTGGAAAAATCCAATCTTTTTATTATCTGTCATAACTATCGAACCTATAAGGTCGCGTATTTCCTGCGCAAGCGTTGGCGAACAACCTCTGCAATAGTGTTAAAGAAGAAAGTAAACATAAACAATACAAAGGCAGCCAAGAATAAGATACGGTAATGCGTGCTATCTACTTCTGACTCTGGCAACTCAACAGCAACGTTTGCTGACAAGGTACGCATCCCTTCAAAAATGCCAAAATCCATTACTGGCGTATTACCTGTTGCCATTAAGACGATCATAGTCTCACCAACGGCACGACCAAAACCAATCATCACTGCAGAGAAGATACCTGGACTGGCTGATGGTAGAACCACACGGACTAAGGTTTGCCATGGTGTTGCACCTAGTGCCAGCGATCCTGAAGTTAGATGTTTTGGTACACTAAAAATTGCATCTTCAGCAATTGAAAAGATTGTTGGAATAACTGCAAAGCCCATCGCAATACCAATAATTAGGGCATTCCGTTGATCGAAACCTATACCTAGATTTTCACTCATCCAAATACGGATATTACCTTCAAACAAGGCGCCTTCAACAACTGTTGAAGCACTCATGCATAACATCACAATGGTGATAATAGGTAACGCTAAGATGGCTGCTTCCCAACCTTCTGGAATCTTACTTTTAATCTCAAATGGCAAACGCCACCAGATTAATGCTGACAAGATAATACCTAGTGGTACAAAGATCAGGACAAAAACAACACCTGGTAGGTGCTGCTCAATATAGGGTGCCAACCATAGACCAGCTAGAAAACCGAGGATAACGGTAGGCAAGGCCTCCATAATTTCAATCGACGGCTTAACCAGAGTACGCATCTTTGGCCGCATGAAGTAGGCGGTAAAGATTGCACCACAGATAGCCAAAGGCATAGCAAATAACATCGCATAGAAAGCGGCCTTAATGGTACCGAAGGTCAATGGGATCAAACTATACTTAGGCTCAAAGTCACTACTAGCCGATGATGACTGCCAAACATAATCTGGCTTTTGATAGTCCTCATACCAAACCTTGCCCCAAAGACCTGATAGAGAAGATTCCGGATGATGATTATCCATATCCCAGGCACTTAGCTGACCTAATGAATCTTCGAGTAACAAAATATCTGAACGCGGTGCAATAGCAATGTGTTGCACCTCACCCTCAGTCGCTGTGATCGTCATCAGATCACGTTCGCTGGTGGTGTAAAAGAAGTTAACCTTGCCTGACTCAGCGGCTGCAACAACACCCTTGCGTAGTTGTTCACTAGCCATTTTATTAACAGCGCTAGAATCAACCTTAAACTCACGAATCTTTTTTAGCGTATAGGGGACATCACCTTCTGAACGAATTTTAAACCACTGGCTGACTACACCACTGTCATCACCCACTAATACTGAAATACCACCAATCAACCACTCTATGCTGGTTGGCTTACTACTTTTATTAGTGACATCGATAACTTCTTGTAGATCAGGACTGGCAACATCTCGAATATCATAGAGCGCTAGAGTACCTCTATCATCCAGCACATAGGCCCACTCCTGCTCAGGGTCTACCAGTAAAGCAACAGGCTCATGACTGCTATTAAGGAAGCTATTATCTATTTCCTCAAGCACAACATCTTCACTAATAAATGAACTGGCCTTCTCAAAACCTATCAGGCCTAACTCACCATTTTGGTTCTGATAAAAAATAGTTAGATTGTCTTCATTCTCACCAACAGCAAATTGCGTAATTGCAGACTCACCCAGATCAATTACTTCTTCACCAAAGGGATAGACTACTTTTGGATGGATAATACGTTCTGTCTCAGTAAACTCTAGATCGTACTCATGCTTAAAAAATAACAGGCCACCAGATTTAAGGTTGGCTGCTAATAAACGACTTGCTTCGCTAACATGACGCACACCGAGTACCGCATCATCATCGCTTATAGGTAATTTGTAATTTACGACTGATTGGCCATTACTAACATCAAAAAACAGCACACTGCCATCTTCAGTTATGCGGAATGCAATCTCTGCTTGTTCTTCTACTCCCAGGATGAGGGAGGGCCCTAGCGCTGCAGAAGGCAGCTGATAACGCGCATTCTCATGAATTTCTGGTTCCTCAAACAATGGGTACACTACGCTTAGGAGGAAGATAAAAATCAACGCGATAGCACCGATTACAGCGGCACCGCCTACCTGCACTACTCGCATCATCAATTCATCTTTGATTTTGCGCCAGCGCCAGTTGACCTTCGCCTGGGTTTCAATCGTTGAATTCGCTTTATCCATTAGCCAAACCAGAATTAATTAAGTACTTTTGTGGGCCTTAGTTATAAGCCACAACGGCATAAAAAAGAGAGGCTCAGGATAGTACCTGAGCCTCTCTTTTTCCATCATAAATTGAACTGGAGATTAATCACAAACCCAGTTTCGATAGAGACTTCTCCACTACGCTAGCGGGCAGAGGAATATAACCATCTTTTACGACCACTTTCTGACCAACACGCGATAACACTAGCTTAACAAATTCGCCTTCTAGAGGAGACAAAGCTTTATTTGGGTGCTTATTCACATAAACATATAAAAAACGGGCTAGAGGGTAAGTGCCTGCTACTGCTGATTCTGGAGTTGGCCCAACATAATTTGTTTTACCTGCCTTAGCCAGAGGTAGTGCACGAACACCTGTTGTGTAGTAACCAATACCGGAATAACCAATGCCATTTAATGAAGCAGTTACTGACTGAACGACTGAGGCTGAACCAGGCTGCTCATTGACACCTGACTTATAGTCACCCTTACAAAGCGCCTTCTTTTTAAAGTAACCGTAAGTACCTGAAACTGAGTTACGACCGAATAACTGCACATTTTTACGAGCCCACTCACCAGTTAGACCCAAATCACCCCAGTTAACGACATTGGCTGTCGCACCACATTTACGTGTGCTAGAGAATACGGCATCAACCTGATCGATAGAAAGACCTTTGATTGGGTTATCTTTATTAACGAATATGGCTAGTGCATCAATCGCTACCGGCACAGCAGTTGGCTTATAGCCATATTTTGACTCAAAAGCAGCAATCTCTTTACTCTTCATCTTACGGCTCATTGGGCCCAGGTTTGAGGTCGCTTCTGTTAATGCTGGTGGCGCAGTTGAAGAACCAGCTGCCTGAATCTGGATATTCACATTGGGGTAGAAACGCTTGTACTCTTCGGCCCACAACGTCATTAAGTTAGCCAATGTGTCAGAACCAACTGATGATAAGTTGCCAGATACACCACTTGCCACCGAATAGTCAGGAATAGCAGTATCGATTTTTGGTTCAGCAAATGATGTGTTGCTAGATGCTAGCAGTACCGCCATTGCTCGGACAATGTGCTTAAAGATCATGGAATCTCCTAGATAAATCAAATAGATAGGTCGAATTTCAATGGTGCAAAACCTTTATTACCAGTTCAGCTGGGGCAATACTAATACCCAATTCTTACACCAATATTACAATCAGCAAATATCTTCTACTTTACTCACATCGTTCTTGCGGGAAGACCATCTCTACGTAAGTACCTACACCAATTTCACTACTGATCTGTAGTTTTCCTGAGTGCCGCTCTAGCACATGCTTAACAATAGAGAGCCCAAGGCCAGTACCACCAGTATCTCTAGAACGACCTTTGTCGACACGGTAAAAGCGTTCTGTAATGTGGGGTAGATGTCTGGCTGCAATACCTTCACCATGATCTTGTATGCTGAGCTTGGCACTACCATCAGCCAACTGCTTCCAAACAATATCAATTGGCGTCTGTGGCTCAGTATATTTAACAGCATTATCGATGACGTTTCGGATCACGCTCTGTAACTCGGTGTCATTGCCTATGAGCTTAACCTCAGTCTCGCAACTGAGCGATAACGGCTGATCTTTATAGTGTGAGGAGGCTTCCACTAACTCTTTGGTTTCTTTCAATAAAGCGACCATATCAACAGGTGCAACTACACTCTGTGAGCTCAAAGTGCTTTCTAATTTAGATAGCGCTAACAAGTCCTCAAGTAAGTTCTTCAGTCGTAGTGATTGATCTAATGCACCATCGATCCCAAGTCGAACTCGCAAATCCATCTCCTCATGCTCGGAAAGTGATTCTAGATAGCCAATAATCACCGTCAATGGTGTTCGCATCTCATGTGATGCATTGGTCACAAAGGCCTTACGCACGCGTTCTAATCGCAGTAAGTCTTTATGATCTTGCACATAAAATAGATGTCTTTGCTTCGAATAAGGAATGATTTTAAGCATCAGATCACGATCAACGCTGCCTGGTGAGGAGAATTCTAAAGGCTCGGTGTAATCTGCTGCCTGTAGATAATGTGCAATCAATGGGTCACGTACGATATTCCCCACTGGCTGTCCAACATCACGTAATGGATCAATACCTAAAAGCTGTTTTGCCGCAGGATTAGCCCATTCCACCCGATGCTGTCTATCGATAATCAGCATCGCATCAGGCATCGCATCAGTCGCTGCATCGAAACGATTGAGTAACTCTTCCAGTCTTTTACGTTGGCGATCACTGTCTCGCTTCACTGCAATGATGGCCTTCACAATATCACCGGCAGAGCCTGGGATATCAGGGCTAGTCTCTACTGTAATACCCTGCACCAACCATTCACGGATACGAGCCAACCTAGATAGCAGTCGGATAAGATGAAAAAATAAAACAGCACCAATAGATAGCGCCCAATAGCCTGAGATTAGGCCCAGGATTAAGCCAGCTAGCAATGCTAACGCAGCGTATTGAATATCAGCCCAACTGAGCGAAAGTCTCACCCTTTTATTACTCTTTATTTGTTAAAAAGAGATAGCCATAGCCACGTATGGTCTGAATCATCTTGTCACAGCCATGTGGCTTTAATAACTTACGTAGACGTAGAATATGGACATCTACCGTGCGTTCCTCGACAAACTTATTGCGCCCCCAAACAAAATCGAGCAACTGTGCTCGGCTATATACCTTTTCTGGATGGGTCATAAAAAACTCAAGTAACTTAAACTCAGTAGGCCCTACATCTAGCTCATCTCCATCAATAAGAACGGTATGTTTATCTAGATCTAATACCAAGATGCCATTTGATAAGTGGTTATTATCACCACTGCTTAAACGTCTAAGCACTGCACGAATCCGAGCTGATAACTCTTTTACCGAAAACGGCTTGGTCATGTAATCATCAGCACCAGCATCTAGGCCATCGATCTTATTATGCTCTTCTGTTTTTGCTGTCAGCATAATCACAGGAATATTCGATAATAATTCATCACGCTTAATACGCCTCACTAGCTCTAAACCTGAGACATCAGGTAGCATCCAATCCATCAAAATCAAATCAGGCATATTAGCGTTCAAATACTCCGAGGCCTCACGGCCATCGACCGCGGCAATAATTTCATACTCATCCCCATCAAGAGCGAAAAAAATCATCTCTCGAATCGGTTTTTCATCTTCTACTAGGAGGATTTTACGTTTACCCATAGCCGCAGGATAACCCTTATTAGTACTGTTCGCGAGATTAAGATGCATGCTTACTAACCCCTTGATGTTTCAAAGAAAATTGTCAGAATGATCGACTAATCATGATGTCATTAAACAAGAGTTAAACAAAAAATGGGGCAGTCAAGACTGCCCCACTCGATACTGCTTTAACAGCCGATGACCTATTTGAATTTGAACTGTAGGTCAGCCTGTAGGATCTTCGAATCTTCGTTCGAGCCACCCGTGTAATTTTCACACTCTGAATCGTAGTAATCCAAGCCAACACTGATGTTCTTAGCTAGACCTAACTTCAATGTAACTTCGTCGGACTTGAAGCCAGTACCACCACCGCAACGATCTGAATCTGGAAAGATATCAGCCCAGGCATCACGTTCTAGATCGGCATAAATGTACTTAACTTGCCATTGGCCAAATTTCTTAACGCTGTTGTCACCAAACTTGACGCCAAGCGCATAGCCAGTCTCATCATCACTTGGATCGTCAGCTTTGATGTACTCACCAAATACTGCCGCCATCTTACCGCTAGACAACTTCATGCCTAACTCAGCAGCTAAACTGTATGAATCATATTCATATGTTGCCTTACCACCAGTTAGCGAGTTGGTCCCAGCAGATACACCAGACTCATAGCTTGCATCTTCTTGATTATCGAATGCGTAGTAGGTCGCAGCGACATTACCGAACACGTCACCAAACTTGAATTTTTGACCCAGCTGAACAAATGTTAAGTTCTGGTCATCTGAATCACCTTTCTGCTCTTCTAGGAAGAAGTGACCGAAGTTTGCATATGCTTTACCCATGCCATTCTTAGTGTGCAAGTGTGCAGCAACACCTTCAGGGTTAATGTCACCATCCCATAGTAGGTCAGTAGGTGCCCATAGGATTGGCTTACGCTTCATTTTGCCACCATATAAAGTAGCAAAATCAGTCGCATCCCACTTGGCGTATGCGTAATCCATAACGAGGCCTTTGGATTCAAAGTTATCATCCATGGTTTCGTTAGTTGAACGTGGATCAACACCACCTGAAGCGAAACCGATACCAACACTCACATCATCGATCACCTGACCCTCTGCACCAAAGCGAGCACGGTAACGGTAGCGAACACGTGATGGATCTGATGAATTATCAACATTCTCCCATTGACGGCGTAGACGTAAATCGCCCTTAAGCTTTACTCGGGAAGCCCATGCCATCTTATCTGTCACTTTCTTCACACCAGCGACTTTATCTGAAGCAACTTTGTCGATATGTGCCATTGTTCTTTCTTTATCGGCAGCTACATAATTCTTTAACACACTGTATGCATCCGTATCGATAGTGCCGTTAGCATGCAACACATCAAGCAACTGAAGCATCGCATCGTTTGCTGCAAATGCCTGACTAGATAAGACAACACTGCCACTAACTAGCGCAATAGCAAATGCTGAACGTAGGGCTTTAATAGTCATAATAATCTCTCTCAAAAAAAGTAGTTATAAATCAAGGCAGCAGTCTCTTGGGAGAACGCACCCAGATTTCTTTGAACTCGAGCGGGATGTTAGCGATCAAATATTACAAATGTATTAAAGATTTATATTTTTGTGTTGCACCCTAGAAAAATTAAAATGTATAAAGTCTTGGCTTATAAAATCACTAAAGCGAGAGATAGGATCGATAGAATAAAAACAAGATGCTGACAAAAAGACGTGTGGGATATGGGTGGAAGGGAAACTATAATGATTTAGTGTAGGCGTAGCCCATAGATAGACTCCACTTGTGTAGCAGCTTAAAACCCTCGCCAATAATAGACTCGGGTGTTAGCAGAAAACCTCGCTAGTAAGAGGATCAAGACTCAGCAAAAAACACAATCAACGCGTTAGCGTTTACGCCAGCTTGTACCCTCGGCCTTATCAATAATTTCGATATTCATTGCTAATAGTTGATCACGAATCTCATCGGCGCGCGCGTAGTCTTTATCCAGACGTGCTTGTTGTCTTTGCTGCAACAGGTCATCAATCATTGCGGTGTCATCGACACTCGCGCCAAACCATTCTGCTGGTTTGGCTTGCAGTAAACCCAGTTGCTCACTGCATTCAATTAAAGCTGTCTTTAACTCTGCACGACGCCCTGCATCGGTTTCGATATTCGACTGTTTGGCGAGAACATGTAGCTCACTCATGGCGAGTGGCGTATTCATATCATCACTTAAGGCCTGCTCAAATTTTACAGTGAGTTCAGCGTTAACGGCTTTGCTATCAACAACCGCAACATCATCCAGTTCATCCAATGCACGATAGAGTCGATCCAAGCTTTTTTTCGAGGACGACAACAATTCATCGGTCCAATCTAACGGGCTACGATAATGCGTACTGAGTAAGGCATAACGCACGGCTTCACCAGGTGCGGACTCTAGTAACTGCTTCAGCAGGAGTACGTTGCCAATAGATTTCGACATCTTTTCCTGATCGACATTAACAAAACCATTATGTAACCAATAATTACAATAAGGTGCGCCGTCATGTGCACAGACACTCTGTGCGATCTCGTTTTCATGATGTGGGAAGATGAGATCCTGACCACCACCATGAATATCAATCGATTGCCCCAGATGACGTTCGATCATCGCTGAACATTCTATATGCCATCCTGGGCGACCCTCACCCCATGGGCTAGACCAAGCAGGCTGCTCTGGTGTCGATGGTTTCCAAAGTACAAAGTCAGCGGCTTCACGTTTAAATTCAGCCACTTCTACTCGTGCACCGGCTAACATGTCTTCTAACTTACGCCCTGATAACTCACCATAATCTGCAAATTTTGCCACATCGAATAGGACATGGCCTTCCGCTTCATAGGCAAAACCTTTTGCGATCAAACTTTCGATCATGATGATGATCTCAGCCATATGTTCAGTCGCCTTAGGCTCAATATCTGGCAAGGCGACATTCAAGGCTGCCATATCTTGATGATAGATCTCGGTGTAACGCTCAGTGATGACATTAATCGCCACCCCTTCCTTCGCCGCTGCCGCATTAATCTTGTCATCTACATCAGTCAGATTACGCACATAGACCACTTCTTCAAAACGCTTCCTCAACAATCGAACAAGCACATCAAAGATGACCGCTGGACGGGCATTGCCGATATGCGCATAGCTATAAACAGTAGGACCACAGACATACATACTCACCCGCTTTGGATCTTGCGGAATGAACTTTTGTTTCTGCTTAGTCAGTGTGTTGTGTAGATAAATAGACATGCTATGGCTTCTAATAATCGATCTATTATTGATCGAGGAGTTAATACAGACGGGCAACCGAAAATTCGATCAGACCCAGTAATGCGGCTTTATATTCACTATCGGGAACAGCTACAAGCGTCGCCATCGCTTTTTCTGACTCTCTTAACATAACTGTTTGGGCATAATCTAAGGCCTTGGTGTCTTCAATGATCTCGACTACCTGCGCAAGCTTTTCTCGATCACCATTCTCGATCACCTGCCGTAACAACGCGACCTGTGTCGCTGAGCCATGTTGCATCGCATAGATAATCGGCAATGTTGGCTTACCTTCGGCCAAATCGTCACCAACATTCTTACCCAAGGTCTCGCTATCAGCACGGTAATCCAAGAGATCATCAGCCACTTGAAAGGCAGTACCTAAATGAGTGCCATAGGCCGCCAGACTGGCCTCCATCTGGCTATCCTTTTGCGCTAAGACAGCACCAATCTCAGCCGCCGCCTCAAATAACTTGGCGGTTTTACATTCAATCACCGTCATATACTGCTGTTCAGTGGTATCGGGCTCATTACAATAGAGCAACTGCATGACCTCACCTTCAGTGATTCGATTGATGGTTGAGGCTAGAATTTGCATGACACGAACGTCATTCATCGCAATCGCCATCTCAAACGCACGTGAGAATAAAAAGTCACCCACTAAAACGGCCGACTCATTACCCCAAATCGAATTGGCAGTTTCTTGACCTCGACGCAGGTCAGAGGCGTCTACCACATCATCATGCAGCAGGGTTGCAGTGTGAATGATCTCAATGATCGAAGCGGCAACTTGGTGCCTATCTTCGGTATATCCGGCGGCTTTTGCGGCCAAAATGGCGACAACAGGACGTAACCGCTTGCCACCGCCAGCAATAATATATTCGCCCATTTGCTCGATCAGACCGACTTCTGAGCGCATATTTTCGCGAATATGCGTGTTAACGCCGGCCATATCAGCGGCAACCAAGTCCAAAATTGCAGTCAGCTTCATAGTTGTATCGAATCGGTAAGTGGGCACATAATGAATGCTCACGTAGCGTGAGGCAAGATGTTTGACCTAGCGGGTTTATCTCGATAGAATCTCGCGCTCATTTTTAAAGGTTAATGCAGATGTACGCAGTAATCGCCACCGGCGGTAAACAATACAAAGTACGCGAGGGTGAAGTCCTTCGTGTTGAGAAGCTAGACGCAGATGAAGGCAGTATTGTCGACTTCGATAAAGTCTTGCTAGTAGCTTCTGGCGAAGACCTCGCTGTAGGCGCACCTTACATCGATGGCAGAACGGTTAGTGCAGAGATTACCTCTCACGGCCGCGGCAAAAAGATCGAAATCATCAAGTTCAAACGCCGTAAGCACCATCGCAAGCAGATGGGACACCGTCAGTCCTACACTGAATTATTGATTAAGAACATTAGCAAGTAGAGCAATACAATGGCACATAAGAAAGCAGGTGGTAGTACCCGTAACGGTCGCGATTCGGAATCCAAACGTTTAGGTGTTAAATGTTTCGGTGGTCAGCACGTTATACCCGGTAATATTATTCTTCGTCAGCGCGGCACTAAGTTTCACGCTGGAACTAACGTAGGTCTTGGTAAAGACCACACCATCTTTGCAATCACTGAAGGTGTCGTTAAGTTTGAAGTTAAAGGGCCAAAAAATCGTAAATTTGTGAGTGTTGTATCGGCCTAATCGCTAAACACACAATAACGAATAAAAAGCCCCGTTATTACGGGGCTTTTTTTTGCTTTACGGTATGATACCCAAGGTCCAGTAGGCAGCCCAATAAGATGAAATTTGTAGACGAAGCAACAATAAACGTTTTTGGTGGAAATGGCGGCGCAGGCTGCATGAGTTTCCGTCGCGAGCGCTTTGTCGCGAAAGGTGGCCCTGATGGTGGTGATGGTGGTGATGGTGGCAGCGTCTATCTACGCGCCAGCGACAACATCAATACGCTCGCAGACTTTCGTTACACGCGTAGCTTTAAGGCGGAAGTTGGACGTCCGGGTGGGGGTCGCAATTGTACTGGCCGTTCTGGAGATAATCTTTATATCAGCGTACCTACTGGCACCGAAGTCTACGATGAAGACACTGGTGAATTAATTGGCGACCTGAGCAAATCAGAACAAGAACTACTAGTTGCTCACGGTGGTTTCCATGGCCTCGGTAATACGCGCTTCAAAAGCTCGACCAACCGTGCGCCTCGCAAAATCAGTCAAGGCAGTGAAGGTGATATCCGCGCACTACGCCTAGAATTGAAACTGTTAGCTGATGTCGGCCTGCTTGGTATGCCTAGTGTCGGTAAATCCTCCATGATTACCGCCGTGTCAGATGCCAAACCAAAGATTGCAGATTATCCTTTTACCACGCTGCATCCCAACCTCGGTGTTGTCCGTGTAGGCCCATTACAAAGTTTTGTCATGGCGGACTTACCTGGCTTAATCGCCGGTGCCGCGCAGGGTCAAGGCTTAGGTATTCAGTTCCTAAAGCACTTATCACGCTGTCGCCTACTCTTACATTTAGTTGATATCGGTGATCTAGAGTCGAATGGTCCGCCTTTAGAGCAATACAACACCATTGAAAAAGAACTACAAAGCTACGGCGAATCTGTTTCCAACCTAGAACGCTGGCTGGTCTGTACGAAGTCTGATCTACTACTACCAGAAGAAGCAGAAGAGCGAGTACAACAATTGGTCACAGACCTTGCATGGGATGGTCCCTTATATACCGTTTCTTCCAGCACCAGAGAAGGTCTGAAACAGCTTTGCTTAGATGTCATTACACAGATGAATCAGCATGAAGAAACAGCAGAAGAGTAGCGAGAATAAACCTCGCTGGGTCATAAAAATTGGGAGCTCCCTGGTCACTAATGATGGTCAAGGGCTTAATCTAGCGGCGATTGATCGCTGGTGTGCGGATATCACCCAGTTACATCAACAGGGTTATGAAATCATTCTGGTGTCTTCTGGCGCAGTAGCCGAAGGTATGGCTAGATTGCAGTGGCAAGAACGCCCACGTGCGCTACACGAACTGCAAGCCGCAGCTGCGGTCGGCCAAATGGGCTTAATCCAAGCCTACGAACAGGCCCTACAAAAACGCAACCTACACAGCGCGCAGATTTTACTCACACACGAAGATTTGCGTGATCGCCAACGCTACATCAATGCCCGCTCGACCTTACAGACCCTGTTAGAGCTCGATGTGATCCCAGTGGTCAACGAAAATGACACCGTGGCGACCGAAGAAATCCGCTTTGGTGATAATGACAATCTAGCCGCATTAGTCGCTAATCTGATCGATGCTGACCATTTGGTCATCCTAACCGATCAAGTCGGTATCTTTGATCGCAACCCGAGTCAGTATGCAGATGCACAACTGATTCGTGAATGTAGCGCTCAAGAAAGCCGTCTAGACGCCGTGGCAGGCCCTTCACACCACAGCTTAGGTCGTGGTGGCATGGTCACTAAGGTCTCTGCAGCCAGGCGCGCTGAACGCTCTGGAACGGCTACCATCATCACCTCTGGTCGCACTGAAGGGGCCTTATTAGCAGTTGCTAGTGGTGAGTATGAGGGTACGTTGATACACCCAACCATCGAGGCCCTGACCGCACGCAAGCAATGGATCGCGAATCAATTACAGGCTGAAGGCAGTTTACATCTGGATGCAGGTGCGACGCGCGTGCTACTTTCAGATGGTGCTAGCCTACTCGCAGTCGGCATCACACAGGTCGATGGTGAGTTCAAGCGGGGTGATTTAGTACATTTAATCGATCCCACAGGGAAAGAGATCGCGCGCGGACTGAGTAACTATAATAGTCAAGAAAGCCGGAAGATTGCTGGCCATTCGTCAGCAGAGATAGAAGAATTACTGGGTTATATCGATGAACCTGAGTTAATCCATCGGGATAATCTAGCCTTACTTTAGCGCACTTAGGTAGTGCGCTAAGATGCTAATGCAAGCGTCTTACTGAAAGTAGGCCTAAATTTAGATCAGTTAGCTAATTAGATTAAGCGCTGATTGCACGAATACGTGCGTTTAAGCGGCTCTTATGACGAGCAGCTTTATTGCGGTGAATAATACCCTTACTTACCGAAGCATCGATAACGGGTGTAGCCGCAGTGTAATTCTTTTGTGCAGTTTCAGCATCGCCAGCATCAATCGCTTTAACAACGTTTTTGATGTGCGTGCGAAGGTTTGATCGTATGTTCACGTTATGTTGACGAGCTACTTCCGCAGTGCGGGCTCGTTTACGTGCAGATGCGCTATTGGCCACGTATTATCCTTTTAAATACAGTACTAACTTGTTGGGTCGCGTACTATGCGATCTCCACCTATAAATGTCAACTGCAGACATCACCGCTAGGCATCGCTCAATAGAGCAACACCAGGGGTGCTATTTAGCGAGTGATAGTTTAAGGTTTTTGCTGATAAATCAACTTGATAGCTTGTGACTAAACCTCCTTTAAAGGCGACCTTAACGGTCGGTGGCGCTACTTTTATCTCACGTATATTCGGATATGTGCGAGATGCCGTCATTTTCATCCTATTTGGTGCCAATGCCGGCACCGATGCCTTCTTTGTGGCCTTCCGTATTCCGAATTTTTTACGCCGAATCTTTGCTGAAGGCGCGTTTTCACAGGCTTTTGTGCCTGTAATGACGTCACATTTAAAGCAAGATAAGAGTGCATTTCGCCACCTCATTGATCACAGCAGCGGCCTACTCAGTCTCGCTTTACTACTTATTACCGCACTCGGCATGCTCACCGCCCCGTGGTTGATCACCTTATTCGCTCCTGGCTTTAATGATCCAACACAGCAACAGCTAGCGAGCGATATGCTGAGGATTGTTTTCCCCTACTTATTCTTTATATCGCTAACCGCGATGGCGGCAAGCCTACTCAATGTGAAGCAGCGTTTCGCCATCCCCGCGCTAACACCGGTATTACTGAATGTTGCTTTAATCCTCGCGGCCATCTTCTTAGCACCCAAAATGGCGCAGCCGATTACCGCTTTGGCTTGGGGTGTATTCATTGGCGGTGCGGCACAACTAGCCTTACAGATCCCATTTTTATTAAAAGAGAAATGCCTGCCGATACCTCGACTAAGCGGTGCCACAGCCGGGGTTAAACGTATTGCTAAACTGATGTTGCCAGCCATTTTTGGTTCATCTATCGTACAACTGAACCTACTCATTAATACTGTTATTGCGTCTTTCCTAACGGTCGGCAGTATTAGCTGGCTATATGTCTCAGACCGTTTCGTAGAGCTCCCTTTAGCCATCTTTGGTGTTGCTATCGCAACCGTCTTATTGCCAATGCTATCGCGCCAATTTGTAGCAGCAAACAGTGATGACTTTAATCACAGCCTACATTGGGCACTACGTTTAACTTGTTTGTTCGCAATCCCAGCGACTGCTGGGCTGATCTTATTGGCTGAACCGATCATCATTAGCCTTATGCAATACCGTGCGTTCACTGCACTAGATACACAGATGTCAGCTCTCAGTCTGGTTGCCTATGGCTCAGGCTTGCCCGCCTTTATTGCCGTAAAGATACTGGCCCCTGGATTTTTTGCACGTGAGAACACACGTACACCTATGCTGATTGGCGCCAGTGCCATTGGTATCAATATTGTACTCAGTCTATCTTTGCTCTGGCTCTGGCATCGACAAGAATGGATTGGCGCTCATGCCGGACTAGCTTTGGCGACAAGTCTTGCGGCCTACTTAAATGCATTTCTACTGTATCGCTGCCTACGCCAAGAACAGGTGTTGAAACAAGACACCCGCTACTTTGCTCTACTTTTTAAGATTGTTATTGCTACCCTAGTCCTTAGCAGTCTATTACTGGGTCTCCTACCTGATCCTAGTCAATGGACTCAGTGGGGGGTGGTCATACGCATTTTGGTTTTAACTGCCTTGATTGCGATAGCTGTGCTAGCGTATGCAGCCTCATTATTCTTGCTCGGCCTACGCCCAGCACAATTTAAATACCCTGCAACATAATTTGCTATGCGCTTAATACGAAGTCCACACCAGCTGCCTGAGCTGAAGCAGCAAACCATTGCGAGTATTGGTAATTTCGATGGATTCCACTTGGGTCATCAAGCTATTCTGCGCTACGCGAGCGAACAGGCACGAGAACAACAGGCTAAATTAGCGCTATTGAGTTTTGAGCCCACTGCAAAAGAATTTTTTCTGCGTGATCAGGCGCCCGCTCGCATTTACACATTACGCCAAAAATTAGAGCTAGCGCAGGCATCTGCTGTTGATTATTTCGTTTGCCTGCGTTTCAACCAGCGACTAGCCAATATGCCAGCCACCGACTTTGTTCGTGAGATATTGTTCAAGGGACTCAATATCAAACACCTTGTGGTCGGTGATGATTTCCGCTTTGGTCGTCAGCGTACTGGTGACTTAGCGTTATTAGAGACCATGGGCGAAGAACTGGGCTTTACGGTGCAAGACTGCCGCACCCTATTACATAATGAATCTCGCATCAGTAGCTCAGCGATCCGTGAAAAATTGCAGGAAGGGCGTTTTGATCTTGTTGAGGCACTGCTAGGCCGAGCTTTTAGAATTAAAGGCAAGGTCTTTCATGGCGACAAACAGGGCCGTACCATAGGCTTCCCAACAGCAAATATTTCACTACGCCGCAAAGTTCTACCAATTCGTGGTGTCTTTGTCGTACATGCCTCCAATGGACAGAATCATTGGCAGGGAGTGGCTAATGTCGGTAATCGCCCAACGGTGAATGGCCAACGCAATCAACTTGAAGTGCATTGTTTTGATTGCACAGAAGACCTCTATGGGCAAAACTTAGACGTCACTTTCTTACATAAACTTCGGGATGAAAAGAAATTCTCTTCTTTCGAAGCCCTTAAACATCAAATATCATTGGATGTAGAGGCTGCACAAGCCTACTTCAATCAATAACACTGCTATCTATCCTAGGAATACAACTGCTGTGACCGAGCAATACAAGAAAACCTTAAACCTACCTAAGACTAGTTTTCCCATGAAAGGGAATTTAGCCAATCGAGAGCCTGAGTTATTGAAGCAATGGCAGGAGATGGATATTTATCAGCGTATTCGGGAATTTAGCGCGGATTCGAGTAAGACCTTCATCTTGCATGATGGCCCACCATACGCCAACGGTGACATCCATATCGGTCATGCGGTAAATAAGATTTTGAAGGACTTCATCGTTAAGAGTCGCACATTAGAAGGTTACAACGCACCGTTGATTCCAGGCTGGGATTGTCATGGCCTACCGATCGAAGTCATGGTGGAGAAGAAAAAAGGTAAGCCTGGTCACAAGATTACAGCCAAGGAATTTCGTCAAGCTTGCCGCGAATATGCACAGCAACAGGTTGATCGCCAACGTGAGGATTTTATTCGTCTCGGTGTTTTTGCCAATTGGCAAAACCCTTACCTGACGATGGACTACAAAGTTGAAGCCAATATTGCACGCTCATTAGCTAAGATTATCGACAACGGTCATCTGGAAAAAGGTTTCAAGCCAGTCTATTGGAGTGTCGCTAGTGGCTCAGCTCTAGCTGAGGCGGAAGTTGAGTATCGTGATAAAACCTCCTACACCATTGATGTACGTTTCACGCCAGTTGATCAGGCCAGCTTCAAACAACATTTTGCTGGTGCTAAAGCAGAGCTAGATGCGCACATCGTAATCTGGACCACAACACCTTGGACCTTGCCAGCCAACCAAGCTGTCAGCCTACACCCGGAATTGCACTATGCCTTGGTCGAGGTTGAGTCACGTGAATACCTCGTCATGGCCGAAGCCTTGGTTGAATCTTCAATGCAACGTTATGGCATTGAGGATTACCGCATCGTTGCCAGCTGTGTTGGCGCCACACTAGAACATAGTGCGTTACAGCATCCTTTTAATGCCCGTAGTGTGCCCGTTATTTTAGGTCAGCATGTCACTACCGAAGCGGGTACTGGTGCAGTCCATACGGCACCTGACCATGGCGTGGATGACTTTATTGTCGGCCAAGCCTATGGTTTAGAAACACTCAATCTAATGAATGACAATGGCGTTTATCGCGAGCAGGTAGAATTATTTGCCGGCCAACATGTACACAAAGTAGAAGTGAATATTATCGATACGCTAGTCACAGCCGACAAGCTGGTCTTCCAAAGTAAGATCCAACACAGCTTTCCACATTGCTGGCGCACAAAAACACCATTGATCTTCCGTGCTACACCACAATGGTTTGTCAGCATGACCAAAAATAATTTGCTGCAACGTTGCCAAGAAGAATTAGACAACGTCAGCTGGCTCCCTAACTGGGGTAAGGCACGCATCACCAGCATGCTGGGCAACAGCCCTGATTGGTGTGTTTCACGCCAACGCACCTGGGGAGTTCCGATCCCATTATTTGTGCATAAAGAGACACAGGAATTACACCCAGATAGTAACGCATTGATTGAGCAGGTGGCATTACTCATTGAAAAGGAAGGCATCCAGGCTTGGTTTGATTTAGAGCCGAGTGATGTCCTTGGTGAAGAAGCAGCAGACTACAGTAAGGTCAGTGATACCTTGGATGTATGGTTTGATTCTGGTGTTACACATGAATCAGTAATGCGTGCAAATCCAGAGCTATCTTTTCCTGCCGACCTCTACTTAGAAGGATCAGATCAGCATCGTGGTTGGTTCCAGTCTTCATTAAAGACCAGTATCGCAATGAATGACTGCGCACCCTACAAGACCGTTTTAACTCATGGCTTCACGGTGGATGCTCAGGGACACAAGATGTCCAAATCACAAGGTAACGTTATTGCACCACAAAAGATTTTCAAATCATTGGGTGCAGATATTTTACGGCTATGGGTTGCCTCTAGTGACTTTAGCTCAGAAATGACCGTGTCAGATGAGATCCTAAAACGCACGGCAGATTCTTATCGCCGCATGAGAAATACCGTGCGCTATCTGTTATCTAACTTAGATTCCTTCGAGCCTGCAACCGACTTAGTAGCGGATAAAGACCTGCTTGCCTTAGATCGTTGGATCTTGCATCACACTGCACAGTTACAAGAACAAGTACGCGCACATTATGAAGCCTATGAATTCCATCAGCTGTATCAACTACTGCATAAATTTTGCAGTACTGAACTTGGCGGTCTCTACCTCGATATTATTAAAGACCGTGTTTACACCACCATCAGCGATAGCCTACCGCGCCGTTCTGCACAAACAGCGGTCTATCATATTAGCCAAGCCTTACTACGCTGGTTAGCACCTATTCTTAGCTTCACCGCAGAAGAGGCCTACGCCCAACTACCAGGTGAGCGCAGTGACTCGGTCTTCCTACAGCATTGGTATCAGGCGCTACCACAGCTCAATAGTGATGACGCCATTAGCGAACAAGATTGGATGAATATCTTTAATGTGCGCCAAGCAGCACTTAAGGTGTTGGAAGGAAAACGTGAGGCTGGTTTTATTGGTGCCAACCTAAATGCCACCATCACACTTTTTGTACCCACTGATATTGAGCAATCACTAACCAAGCTTGGCGATGAACTTAGGTTTGTTTTTATTACCTCTGAGGCTACAGTCGCTAACCTAAACAAGGCCACCGAGAACTGTGATGTACTGGCACTAACAGATGATATTGAAATCAAAGTGCAGGCTGAAGCTTCCAGTCATGAAAAATGTGTGCGTTGTTGGCATCAACGCCCAGATGTTGGTAGTCATGCAGATCATCCTGAGCTCTGTGGTCGTTGCGTAAGTAATGTGGCCGGTAATGGCGAACAACGTCTCTATGCGTAACTGGCTACTCTTGATCAGCGTCTTAACTGCCGCTGATCAAATCAGTAAATACTTTGCCATTAGTAAACTCGAGCTCGCCCAAAGCATTGCGCTAATCCCTAATCTAAATATGACGCTGGTATATAACGAAGGTGCTGCCTTTGGTTTCTTAGGTGATGCAGGAGGTTGGCAGCGTTGGTTGTTTAGCCTAATCGCAGTAGGTGTCACTGGCTATCTCATATTTTGGTTGCGCAGCTTGGGCCAATCACAAAAACGTTTGGCGCTAGCAATCAGCTTAATCGTCTCTGGTGCTTTGGGTAATTTGATCGATCGTATCGTACAAGCCAAGGTTACTGACTTTGTCGATTTTTATTATTCAAGCAGTAGCCACTGCATACCCTTCTTCTATCCGCTATCTGATTATATGGGCGGCTACAATTGCCACTGGCCCAGCTTTAACCTAGCCGATATATGCATTAGCCTCGGTGCAATTATTTTATTGTTAGATGTTTTTCTTGAGAGTAGTAGCGATGAAAAAAGTACAGATTAAACTGGCTAACCCACGTGGGTTTTGTGCAGGTGTTGATCGTGCCATCGAGATTGTGGAACGTGCCTTAGATCAATTTGGTGCACCCATCTATGTCCGTCATGAAGTTGTACACAATCGATTTGTAGTCAATAACCTACGTGAAAAAGGGGCTATCTTTGTCGATGAATTAGAACAGGTGCCGGATAGCTCCACTGTCATCTTCAGTGCACATGGTGTTGCACAGACAGTCAGAGAAGAGGCCAAGCAACGAGGCCTAACCGTGTTTGATGCAACTTGTCCTCTAGTGACTAAGGTGCATATGGAGGTTATCCGTAATTGCCGACAGGGACGCGATACAATTTTAATTGGTCACCGCGGCCATCCAGAAGTCGAGGGCACTATGGGTCAATATGATGAGACTAATGGTGGCACGATCTATTTAGTTGAAACCATAGAAGACGTTACTAACCTAGCTTTAAGTAATAGTGATGAGCTTGCTTATGTCACTCAGACTACTTTATCAGTTGATGACACCAAAGATATTATCCAAGCCTTACAGCAACGTTTCCCAAGAATCCAAGCACCAAAAAGAGATGATATCTGTTATGCCACACAGAACCGCCAAGATGCTGTTAAAGATATCGTAGATGATTGCGACCTATTACTGGTAGTTGGCTCAAATAATAGCTCTAACTCTAATCGTCTAAAAGAGATCGCAAGTAAGAAAGGTATCGCTGCTTATCTTATCGATGATGCCAGCCAGGTTTTAGAACAATGGCTAGATGGTAGCAGTGTTATTGGTATTACTGCCGGCGCCTCAGCGCCTGAAATTTTAGTCCAGCAGGTGATGGAAAAAGTCTCAAAACTAAGCGACGCTGATGTACGTGAGGTAGCTGGTGTAAAAGAAGATATTGCTTTTGCCTTACCTCGAGAATTACGAAAGAATTAACTGCCTCGTACTACCACTTAGACTCTGGGCTTTTACGGTTCTTTGAATCCAAACTGTAATGCAGTAATGCTGCACCCATCTCTCTCGGTGTCGCTTTTAATATCACACGTTGATTACTCTCATCATCCTCGCAGGCAGCTACCGTTATAAGGTAATAGCCATGCTGTGAAACCACAGTTTTCTTATCACTCTCTGATTCATCAGAGTTATTTAAATCTTGCTCTATTTCGATATCGACTTGATAACGCTGATGTTGCATCAAGGCAAGCAAACTCTGCTGCGCATCTAAACGATAGATCCGGATCCTATGCTGTTGAATACAAAGATATAGTAGCAGCACTGTATAAAAT
>Ga0228674_1000373_pt1 | contig 32748 bp, 20 predicted proteins | sample 1D_rmetaG_FD_189054 | JGI IMG/M metagenome (GOLD analysis project Ga0228674, IMG submission 189054) | Seawater microbial communities from Monterey Bay, California, United States - 1D_r | ecosystem: Environmental > Aquatic > Marine > Coastal | place: USA: California | collected 2016-09-26
GACGTGGACGGCGGCGACGATGCCATCGGCGACCAGCTCATGCAGCTCGCCGATCACCATCGCAACATGTCGAAGCGCCTCAAGAGCGCCAATGAGCAGATCGACGCGCTCAAGCAGACAGACACCGCACAGAAGATCCAGATCGACCAGACGATGGAGGACGCGCGCGCCATGCAGCGCCAGATCGACGACCTCCAGCGCCAGAACAGCACCTCGCAGCGCCAGATCGAGACGGAGAAGCAGTCGAAGCAGCGCATGTTCGATTGGCTGCTTGGCTGCAGCTGCGTCACCTGCAATCTCAACGCCAGCCTCGACAATCCGCCCGAGCCGCCGAGCTTTGACGAGAAGCCGGTCGAGATTCGCTGCACCAGCGGCCACGGCCAGTGCTTCGAATGCACCGAAGGCCAAGTCTATTCCTTTTGCCGCGCCGACACGGCGATCGAGGAGATCAAGTGCACCTTCAACGGCTGCGAGGCCGTCATCCATCGCGACTCGCTGCAGAAGATCGATCCGACCATCTACGCCGAGTACAATCGCGTCAAAGCTGAGCGCCAGGGCGCACGCGAGGCCAAGGAAGCCGTCGAGCGCGAGAAGCAGCAGATGCGCGATCTCGGCATGGGCACCAGCGGCGAGGCGCCCGGCGACGGCACCCTCATCACGCTCGTGCAAATGTCGAGCACGATGCGCACGCCGTGCTGCGATACGCCCGTTTTGGGCTTTGATGGCTGCTGCGCCATCGCTTGCAACAATCACGCTTGCAACAAGCACTTTTGTGCCTGGTGCTTTGAGACCTTCAACACGAGCGGGCAGGCGCACAGCCACATCTCGCAAGGCCGCTGCACGGTGTCGCCAGATCGCGCCTACTACTTTGAGACCGACAAGAAGCGCAAGCAGTTGCAAATTGCATGGCGCGCGCGCCAATTCGAGCTGCTGGCCAACATGCGCCGCCTCGACCTGACATGCGCCGACCCCCTCGCCTAAGTTGATGATTGCCGATGATTGCCGTCATCGGTCGAATAGTGTGCGGTCGAATAGTGTGCGGTCGAATAGTGTGCGGTCGAATAGTGTGTGATTAGTCGAATCGGGGATCGGAGTTATGGAGTTATGGAAACGCTATAAGCATAGAACTAAAAATCATAAAATGCATGGAAAAAGAGCCCACGTCCATGCGTCCCTCGTTACATAATCTGATCGGCGCCGGCGCGCGTGGTCGGCGAAGGGAGGACATATACACGCTTTCGGACGATGCGCTTACAAGCTTAAATCATACGGGTGGCTTTGCGATGAAGCTGCCAAGCACCATCGATTTTGGTCGCATGGTTCATAATTTGGATCTCGGAACCAGTCGCTGGTTCAAACACATGGTGCTCGCCTCAAGCCATGCACCGCTTGAACGTCCTGGAGCTGGATACGCCCCAGGTGTGTTACGAGACGAACGCGTGGTGTTCGAAGCATTGGATTCCGAAACGCGCAATGCGTTACTCGACTTGTTTGATCCAATTTCGGATGATGGTCGCTTTGCGATGAGCGACAGCACACGACGCAAAATCTTGGCCAACACCTATGGCAGACCGCACGGCGTCGCTCATTACTTGGCATGGCTCGTGGCGCACTCCAAGCAGGGCAGTTCGAGCATGGCTATGGCGCATATACAACAGGCTTGGACGGATACGGGGTTTGGAATATGGGCAAATGTGGTCCCGGAAGAGGGCCTCCTGGCATGCGTGAACACGGCGCAATTGCTGCAACAGCATCTGGGCTTGCACTGTCAGCTGCATTCCCACTTTCCGCACATCATCCACAAGCCATACAATTCGAGTCTCCTGAAGACGCATCACGATCAGATGCTTCCGACGCAACTTATGGTCAAACTGCAGGCGCACGTGCAGAGCGAAGATCCTTCGACGCTCTCATGGGTCAAGAAGGAAGGCCTCCAGATGCTCGTGCACGTGGTCGGCGGAAGACATTCCCCCGACGTCGCTTCGGGCGCCACCTACATCATCGGACCCATGACGCCGACTCGTCTGCTCACCATTATGACCGAATTGTACGAATACGCAGCCCATTATGAAGTTCCTGCGGGGTTTTGGTCTCAAGATGGCGGTCCATACTTTTTTCCATATGAGAAACACCTGCCCGCGCTTAATGGCATGCTGAAGCGCGTCGAGGGTGAAGACGCGCCGGAGCTGAAGCTCATACCGCTGCAAACGCCCACCGTATCGGACGAAGCCACGCTGGTTGCTTGGCCGGTGGGTTGGTTGCACGGGTCGTATGCCTCGAGACAAGAGCGTCGCGTCACGATCACCGTCCCGCTCGATGTGCGACAAAACACAGTGCCGAATCGTGTCGAGCAAGAAGATACCCTGCAATGGCTCCGAGATCTTGCAACCATATCGTCGCATACCTTTACGACAGAAGCCGAACGGGTCGCGCTTGTAGCTGCTCATAGCAGGATCGTAACGCGACGCGCCACCTTTGCAGATGGCGCAACGCATCGGGCGCCATCCATCGCCGCCAAGTTGATGCGCAGCGAAGAAGCGGCACAGTTACTGCACGAGATGCCAGGGTGGTTTCGTGAACTTGGCCCGCGCCCAACAACCGTGCAACAGATGGCCAACCTCTTCTTACCCCCACAACAACCACAACAACCATTCCCGCAATCTTCGGCGGCTGGGTCGAGTGGTGTGTCGCCGATGGACAACGAGGATGAACGACGGTGGCCCTTTGCAATCGTGCCGTCGGTAGTGCTTACAAACGAGGACCGCCCACCTGTTGTTCCTTCCATGCCCTTGTACAATACCATGCAAGACGCTCCACCTGCGGCACCGCAGCCGATGACGCCGATATCGCCGACGATTCAACCGCCGTATGCGGCGCTTACGGTCAATCAAATCGACATTCTGAATCGGTTGTCTCGAGTAGAAGAACTTCGCTGTCTGAATGTGCGCCAGCCGTGGGCTTCGCTCTTGACCGAAAACCTGAAAACCGTGGAAAACCGATCACCTGGCGCCAACCGGCCGCATTTTACAACGTACAGCAACATTGGTGACAATCTGCAAGGTGAATGGGTCCTGATTGTGGCGTCGACGGCGCGTCCAACACAAGCCGTGTTGGTGCAAGCGCTCCAAGATTTCAAAGGCGCGTATGGCGACGTCGAGGGGCAACAGCAGTATGACCAATTCATGGCTCGCCACGTGGGTCATTGGGTGTTGGGTGGAATCGTGGGCGTCGTCCGCTTTGATAGGCTTTTGACGCCTGAGAGTGTTTCAAGCGATCAAACGGGTCTGACCCCGGGTGTCTTGGGATGGTACCACGGCACACCTGACGTCGGCTGGCACATCCGCGCGGGCGATGCCATTGCCTTCAATCGCCCGATTCCGAACATACCTGGCGTCTTGAGCATCGCTCGTATTTCAAGCAAAGAGTCTGAGATCGAAAAACGCATTCGCGAGGCACTGCGCCAAATGACGTAAGTATAAGGGGGTGGTAGTGGGGGATAAGCTTGTGTGTGTTTACAGTATGCCAGGCGAACGGCATGTTTTAATACAAGCGGGCGGAGGGTTTTTTTTTGGCCAGCCACCGGCTGAGAAGAAGACTATTTACACGCCCGATGACGCGAGCAAGCTTATCATAAGCAGCACTGCTTTTTACTCGCTCGTAATTGGCTTGGCGATGACCAGCGTGGCTACGATTGGCATTTCGATTGCGTTTGGTGTGTATGCAGCGAACAATCCAAGCGGCGTTGCCGAGACTGCCAACGAGGTCCCTTACGGCATGCTTCTAACGTCCAATGGAGACGTTTACCCCAACACGGTGATCCGATCGGTGCCAGCTGCGACCAACTCAATCGACCAGACCACCTCAACTACACAATCGTCGACGCAAGCCGAGCAGCGGGTTGTTGTGACGGAATTTCGCAACTTTAACGCTCTTCCAAGTCAGACAGCTACCATCACCGAATCGGTTGAGGCTCGCACTCTTGTGCCATCGCGCGATTACAGAAGTTATGCACCAGATCTGACCAAGGAGCAGGTAGACGCTTCGTTTCGACAGGTGCACAAGCACCTCGACATCCATTACAACGTTCCGCACGCGTACTTGTATGCAGATGGCCGTTTCCAGATGGCCCACAGGGGCGATCCGGTCAGCTTGACTTGCTTTTGCTTAGGCGAAACACAAGACCAAAACATCTTTTGTGAACCGATGCAAGTGAAAGAGGGCAACGCAATCGGATGTCTTACGAGCGGATGTACCGCCTGCTTAGGCGTCTTGAACATGCCTCCACACGGGCCGCCTCCAACCAATGGTATAACACCTGTCACGGGCGACACGACAAGCGGCACGACGATCGAGGCGGTTTTCTTGCGCCAAGAACTTCAAAACATGGTGCAAACGCCTGTCGTCAGCACCGTCGAGTACGGCCCGGTGACCGATGTGAACTATTGGAACGAGGCGCCCTTTGCAGACTTGCCCCTTGAGCAGGTGGAGGCCATCTTGCGCGAAACCGGAAGCTACGCTGAAAAGGACGAAAACAAGTTGGTCTGGGCGATGTATCGCGTGCAGCAAAACCGAAAGGCCCTTATGGTCGTGCCAAAGAGTAAGCTGCCGCCCGATGCGTTTTACTTGCACGGACCTTTGAGCGCCAAACCAAAGTGCCACGGCGGGTGCCTCGATGCGGAAGACCCTGATAAGGCGTATCATTGCTATCCGTACAATCATATGTTCTACATGGCGTGCGGAGGCTGCACGAGCAATTGTCGGTTCGTGTTCACGTATTAAATGGCGTTAAGTCACATTGTAGTATAAGACGTCTTGGAATGATTCGTAAACGACTAGGTCTCACTGAGTGTTTTTTACCCGTTCCCAACTACAGATGTCCGTGCGTGCCGCCGACGCCAAGCCCATTGGCAAGGGCCTCACCGAGCAGCAGCTCGCATCGATGGCCGATCAGGTAGGCATCCAAGAGATGGCCCCAGTTGATGTCTCCGAAGGCGCCACTGGCTTCCAATCTGCAAAGGCGCAGCATCCGCTCCGCCGCAAGGTCGTCGTCAACGTGCGCGCTTCGCTCGCCGAGCTGATCACCAAGGCTTCGGCCAGCGTCTGGGCGCCCACCGAGACCCAGCTGGGCTCCATGTTCAAGCAGAAGAAGTTCACTTCGCTCAACGGACAGACCTCAATGCAGGGGGACCTCCGGTCCGTCGTCCTGCACAAGGTGTCGGCCGAGAAGGTCAAGTCCACCTTCCCCATTGCCGTTGGCGCGTCCATCACCGGCGTCGACGACACCTACTTCTCGTCCACCGGCAAGCCCTTTTCCATGATCACCCACAGCCACGCCCAGTCGTCCAACCCCTTTGGGCTCCAAGAGGACGACGTGTCAGTCGGTACGCTGCTTCTCACAAAGACGCCACTCTTCTGCCTACCAACGCCGCCTTCAACAATCTTTAACAACGCCCCCTGTTGTGTTTCTTGTGCGCAAACACGATTTCAGCCTACGATTTCGGTAAGAATGCCACAATGTAGTTCAAAAACCCGCCCACAACGGCCCCCCTTCCTTGCTGACATTGCATCTTTGTCTGTTTGTGTTCGCAGCTCAGCGTTACCCCGGCTTCACGGCCGACAACCTCGGTACGTGCCACCGCCGCCTTTTTACTCAATCTACAACAGACTCTCCTTTCTTTGTTTACGAAATGCTTACGACACCGCTTCGTTTGTTTGTGCATCACAGAAACGAATGGCATCCACCAGGTTCCACAGCGTCGCTTCGTCCTTGTGGCGCTCAACCACCCGCTGGTCACTGCGTAAGTACTGCAGTGCTCGAACCCGCTGCTGCCTGCGCGTCCTTGAGCTGCGCCCGCTTCGCGAGTTTCTGGTGATTCGTCTTCATGTCGGCTTTACGCTTCTCCGGATCTGGGTGGACATACGTTTGAGCATACTTCTTGCGGGATTCGCGTTTGGCTCGATACTTCTTGATCTCTTCGGGAGTGGACGACGATCTTTCCATTCGATACTTTCCATGCTTGCTTGCGCGATACCTGTCCCTTGCTTGCTTTCTTGCCTTTACTTACCCTTAGCGCTGTGTGCGCCCGTCTACACGTTTAGAATCCAGGAGAATCAGGCCAAGCTCCAGATGTCGGAGATCCAGCAGATGCCGGATCAACTTCTCAAGGTACGTCGTGTTTTGCGTTTCTTCCCTTTGTTCTTGTAACCAATCTTTACCGCGCCTCTTGTTTTGGCGAATCGCAGATCTCGAGTACCCTTTACAACACTCTGATGCCGCTCGTCAAGGACCAGGTGCGTGCACAGATCAAGGTGGCGGACTTTTCGCGCCTTTCGGTGGCGGTGGCGCCGGCAGACTATTCAAGCTGGAACGAGGTGTCGGACACGCTGACGCGCGAGGCGGTGGCGCCGATCAAGGCGGAGCACAAGCGTTCCTTGTCGCGGGTCGCGGGCAACCCGGAGAAGGAGGCCGAGATCAACGCCTATTACCAGGAGCAGATCGAGGACACGATGACGCGCGTCGCCAACGACCCGCGCGAGATCTCTCTCGAGCTCGGTGTCGAGTACAACTTCCTCCGCGGCGAGGAGGACAGTGAGATGCCGTAGAAGAGGTACTTGAGCGAGCTCTTCATGCAGACGGCATAGAAAGATCTATCACAAAATAGTGTCACACGAGGGTATTTGTGAGTGGGGTCTGTGCGACTAAAAGTTTTGTATAAAAAGTATCGTGTGGACATCATATAATGCCACACCCGTGTTTGGCACCATGAACCGTCCACCCAGCTCGGCCTTCTTCCCCAACCAGGCACAGGCGAAGTCGCCGAGCATCCCACGCAAGTCGCAGCTCGATGAGGAGCGGATGCGCCTCGGTGCGACCGATTCGGAAGATAAAGAGTATGTTGCGCTGGCGCGGCGTCACAATCTGTGGCTCGGCTTGTTGATCTTAGCCAGTGCGGTGGCGGTCTTGTTTATGGCCTTGTTTGGGTGGTCGTATGGCAATTGGCAGAGCGTGGCAGGGGCTGACAACTTCGGTGTGGCGTCGACGTACAACGCTCCAATCGTGCAAGGTTGCACCAATACTCCAACCGATGTGCCGGTGGACGATCCGGTCGATCCGGTGGACGATCCGTCTTTGGTTGCGGCCAACATGGTGCGTCTGCGCGGCGAAGGCATCTGCACCGCCACTGGCATCAAGGTCAAAGTGGCGCGCTTCGACAGCAGCACGCAATCAGCGACCATGTTTCAGATGGCGCCGTTTTCGTGGTACGAATCATTTTACGCGGAATTGTCCATGGCCAAAATCAGTAATACGGCTTTGCTTGTGATGGATTATAACAAGAACGAAGCTAAGTACACGTACACGGGCTTTACAGCCACGCAACAGGACATGCATTTGGACGGCTCGTGGAGTACCGGTGTGACCATCAACGGGCCGTGCAGTTTCGTCTCGGAAACGACCCTAGACGCATTGCCAGCTCCGTACGACAGCGGCGCGCGGCTTACGTTTTTGACCAGCTGCGCCAGCAAAAACTCGATCGTGCAACAAGATGTAAGCATCACGGCGGCTGCCACCGCGAACGCGTTCAGCAGCACTCTAGAATCAAAACACACCGACGGCAATGACAAGTGCCACAGTTACAACGAATGGTACGATAGCACGCTGGGGTATTGGTTTGCGTGCAAGATCGACACAGAAATTTCTCCTGGCTACTGCGTTGTGCACAATGGCATCGAAAATGTCGGCTTGGAAATGATGTTCGACCAGTTCACCACAGGGCAAAATGTGCCACAATTGGGCAATATTTTGGACACGTTCTGCTACGACACAGCGACAAATCCACCGATGTCGCGCACGTTGGGTACAAATCAATACTGTAACACGCACACCTGCCCTCAACCAAACGCAAACAGCAACGGCAACGACGTGTACTGCCTGATTGAGCCAGGAATCAACAGCGGTCCTCCGAAATGTCCCGCGAACGCGTTCTTGGTTTTCATGACAGAGTACTCCGTCGGAAATTCAATAAGCGGCGCGTTCCGGTTCAATACGGTGCATTGGGGCTGTTACGACCCCTTATTCGATCCTATGCGCGGCGCGTGTCCGTCAGATGGCTGGAGTTCGAGCTCCAAACCCTCTACAGGCAAAACATGGCAAATGCATTCAGTGCAACAGATGGACACCAAGCACAACCAGTTGTACGAGGCGTTCAACTTTCCAAGCGCGCAAGTGCCTTACATGTACGCCTGTTGCACAGAAGCGGCGCAGCCAACGAGCTGCACACCCACTTCGGCGTCGACCGAAACGTGCGCGTTTTTGCAAGACGGTCAGCAAACTCCTAAGCATTGTCACCAGATTGCGCCGTTTGAGAACCAATCGTGGTGTAACAACGGGAATGCGTTTGTATGTGTGCGTCCTCTTACATTTGGTGTGTAATCAAAACCAAATAACATAATGACATTATTAACTCAAAGACACGGTGACCATGGGCTCGTCCTTAGGAGCGGTTGGAAACGGGGCCGTCGTTGGCACCGGCGTGGCCACCGGTTCGGCAATCGGTTCGGCAATCGCGCTCTTGCTGACCACTTGCGGCTCCGTTTGGAGCGTTTGGACCGCTTCGGCCGGCGGATTTTGCTCCATGTCGTTCAGTTCGGCCAGCAAGTCGTCGTCGTCGATCGAGGCCGCGTCGGCACCTGTGTCGGCGAGCTGCGAGAGCAGCTGGTTGATCTCGTCGACGTCGTCGGCCATGGTCGCCGCGTCGTCGCTGATCGATTCGACCGTCTTCATGGCCGTTTGCACCTTCTTGATGTCCTTGACGCCCGCCTGCAGCGCCTTCGCCACCTCTTGTTGCAACCCCGCCTCTTCGAGCATGTCCGCCTGCCGTTCGACCGCCATCGACGCCTTGGCCAAGTTTTGGGCTTGCGCTTCCAGCTGTTTACTACGTCGTAATGAGCGCAACGCCGCCTGTTTTGCACCCGTTTTGACCTGCGCCTGCGCTTGCTCGCGCATGTCTTTGGCGCGCTGTTCCAGACTGACGGTGCGCTCGGAGATGGACTGCTGCGCCACCTGCAAGCGCAGCGCCGGCGTCGATGCGCTTTTGCGTTGTCCAAAAAAGGCCGACGTTAGTGTGGACGTTTTTGCGCTCGAGGCCGCTGGTTGAACCAATAGATCTTCATCGACCAGTCGTTGTCGACTGGGCATGCACCCGAGCCCTCGCCGCACGCGTCGCCCCAACCCGACCAGACACCCTCCCACACCGCGCGTCTCTTCGCCAATGGAACGATCGTACACGTCCGACGCGTCCGCGTACATTTTTGTGACAACGGAGGCGATTTTTTGACGCCGCTGTCTGCGAACCGACAGTTCAACGCTCCGATCGTCCTCAGATGCGCCGATGTTGGTCATTTCGGTGGCCATTTGCCCGGTATTTGCCCACAAAACGCATGGTTGTGCTGTGCCAAGACCATCGACGGCTTGTACCTTTCTTAGCGCGCCATCCATCGCTTTGCATCGTCAATTTGCTTCGAAAGGAGTAACGCCGCCGCCAAGCTGCGCCACGTTTGCACGCCACTATACGGTTTCGGCTGGATGTAAATGCGCAGCGCGTACAAGAAAAGGACAAAGAATGGACGGTAGAGGTTGTCTCCGCCGTCGGATTGTGCAAACATGTCGATGGTTGTGAAGAGGAACAGCCCTGTGGTTCGAACCGCGTCGAGATCGACGAGCCAAAGCAGCGGAGGTGGCGGCGTCACGGCGAGGCAGATGGACGCCCATCCGCCGTAGGCGCGTCGAATGCCTTGCGAAACGCACAACGCACCAAGGCCCAAGTACAGATGCGCCAGCGCGTCGAAACGGCTGCCCCAATACGGTGGCATCTGTGGCATCTCATCCCCCTGTTCTAGCCGTTTTGGCGAATTAAGGCGCCGAATGTGCATCGCCAACGCGGCGAACGCCAACAGGAGCCACAAAATCTGTTCGGCAAGGACCGACTCCGAGCGCGCAAAGATGCCAAAGTACCACAAAAAAGGAGGGCTTATGTAGGACAAGGCGCGTTTCGTCCTGGGAAATCGCAAAAGGGTGCACAGTTCGAAAAACGAACGCATTGGCGTCATTGCAACCATTTTTGAGTTGTGAGCATAGCACCCTTCGCACTCGCGAACCGCTAGCGGTTCGCTTTTAACATGGCGCTCCTTTGCGAGCATCCGATTTGCCGTGCTTAAGCGTAGTTCAACATGTCGACCGCAGAGGCAGAACCGGTCAAAGTAAAAAAGTTTGTCGATTATGAGCCAACGCTGCCCGACGCGCTGCAGGTGGGAGAATATTGTTACGCCAAGTACAAGGCGCCCACGGGCGATCTGACTTGGTTCGTTGCCAAGATCCACGCGGTTCGCAAAAAGCTCTGCGATCCGGTGCAGGTCGAATTCAAGAAGACGCTGAGCGGCATCAGTTCGCCCCTCCTTTTGCCTTCGCCCACGCGCGCATGGGTCGATCTGTGGTCGATCCGCCGCGACACTCCTAACACGGTGCAGTTGGAGGCGGCCACGACGCCGTTGTCGAAGCGTGCCTGCGTTCGCAACAAGGGCGCCATGAACGTCGACCATCTGTTCAAAGAATCGATCAAACTCAGCAAAACGCGTCACGCGGCCATGTACAAGGGCGCCCCTCTGAGCGTGATCAGGAAGAGCAAAGTGCAAAAGTCGCGCTTCTCACCCACCCTCTCGTTGCATAAGCGTCGCTCTGAGTCGTCTTCCAACTTGTCGGTTGCGTCGTCTTCCGCGATTTCGACGGGTACGCAGGTGCCGGCGCTTGTGCCGGCGTTTGAGGTGCCACCCCCTTACATGATCGATGAGAGGGGTCATGTGGTCGTGCCGGCCTCGTGCGTTGAAGTGATCGAAGAATCGATCGACCAACCGTCCGATCAATCGACCGATGGCGTCCATTTGCCCGAGCCGACCTCTCAAACGGAATTTGACGCGGCGCAAAGTCTGTTGCAGATGACGCCGCCACCCCAGGCGCAGCCAATGGGCCGTTCGAATTTTTCTGTTACGGATTGTTTGACGACCTCGGAATCGACCACGCCGGTGCTTGCATCGGCCTTCGTCAAGTCGCACGTGATTTGTTGGTACATGGTTAAGAGTTAACGTAACACTTGAAATGACCTCAAATTTGAGATCTTCTCTTGATACGTGCACAAAGCGCGCCCCCGATGCGCAAGCGCCACCTTAAACGCCTCCATTGTCTCGTCCCTCAGCTCTGGGTGACTGTATTGCTTGATGTGCGTCACCAAGGCCATTCGAGCATGTAGCATGAATTTATTGCGCGTTACAATGTACTTGTGAAGTGTCAGATCGACGTCTGATAGATTGTGTTGGCGGTCCACCATACGCGGATCCGGATTCCATTCAATCTGGCAGTACTTGACATAGTCGAGTGCCCATTTTTTGCTGTAATTTGCTACGCGAAGTAACCAATCCGAGGTTTCCTTTATCACAGTCTCAACACGTTTGTAAACGAAGCGTTGCCAATGCATTACCACGATGTTTTGTTTGCTGATCTCGTCGGCCTCGGTCGTCCTGAATCGTGTGCAAAGGAGGGATCCCATGCCGTGAAATCACGAGCCATCAATGACATTAGAAGTTACTTTAGTTCAATTCTAGCTGTACCAGTTACTAGGGTACAATTTATCACAGTACGTGCTATCACATGGATGGTGACCAGATCGGTCTAGGCCACTGCGTAGCAGACGACACAAAAGACGACACCGAAGACACAAGCTTTACTTTACAAGTCTTCATCGTCCCATTCGGGGCGGATGGGCATTTTGACGGTCACTTTTTCCTCTTTGAAGTCGTCTTTGAGGTCGTCCTCGACCACGCTCAGGCGTTGCGGCTTCGTTGTCGACTTGATGTCGTTGGTGTGCGAATTGATGATGAGAAGGCCGAGGCCCGAAAGCACATTGACCAGCCCGACCGCAAACCATGAAAGCTGCGTCGGTTCGATGTGCATGAGCTCTCCAAAGAAGCTGCTCGAGCATGCGATGGTAAAGAGCATGACGCTCGATTGGTAAAACGGCGACGCGACCGCCATCGGTGCACTCGACATGCACAGATTCAGCATGTGGAAGAGCACCAGACCGATCATCACCAACAGCATCAGCCCTTGCCAAAACTCTTGGTAGACGAAGGGCGTTGTATCATGCAAGTAGTACGCCGCGATCAGCGTCGCCAACACTTTCAAGAGCGTCTGACACAATCCGCTGCACATTCCGGCTCCGACGGCCGTCGCGGCCGCGGTGTACACACTCTTTGTTGGAAGCACCCCGACGAGTAAACCCACATACACGGCACCCACCACCGCGGTGGCGATGATCTCGTACCATTCGAACGAAATGTTGTGAAAATTGGACAAGACTAACGTCGTGTTCAACACGGGCGGCGGCTGAGGCCCACAGATGTTGATGATTGACACGCCTAGCAGGATGAGCACCACGGCGAACCATTGGCACCTGTTAACCGGTTCGCGCACGCCCGTGCAGCCTTGGCGAGCAAACAAGAGCGAGACGACGAGCGTGACGCCCGAAATCGGCGCGATAATCGCCAGCGGCGACAACGCAAACGCCACCATATCGAGCATCGTGTTGATGACGGTGACCAACAGACCGCCCCCAAGCATGCGCGGCCGCTGGTACCAGGGGCGTTGGCTTTCGTGGTGCAAACTGGAGGCGCGAAGCATGTTCATACCAAACCCGCTACTGATCGCGCCTACAATCGCCAAACAAATTCCAACGGAAACCAGACTGTAGTCACGAGAGGTCCTCCCGATTGGTTCTCCCAGTATCATGTTGCTCACATTCACACTCGCATTCATCCTTGTACGGATATTTACCCCTTCAGTCCTCTAACTACGCTCTCATTTCGCAACAGTTAGCTACTTCGTTCAATTTGTCACCTGGACAAGGGTTAACGTAACACTTGAAATGGCCTCAAATTTGAGATCTTCTCTTGATACGTGCGGCCACCCCCACCCCTTTGGAAAACTCCCCTTTACACCATCGTACAAGAGACGTCCAATTCGTTGCGCTCGTAGGCGTTCTGTATGCTTTGGCATGCCAACGACGCGCGGTTTGTGGACGACGGGTGCGAACTCAGCAGATGGTCGAGGGGTGAGGCGCGATCCGAGACGCAGAAGACTTGGGCCACGTTGAGCAGCGTCGTGTACGCGTTGGTGCGCCCGGCGGCCTTGGTGGTGGCCACCGCCGCCAAAATGTCGGCCAAGCCTTCCTCTTTTGCAAAGGGGCCGTAGCGCTGCAGCAATTGCTGATACGGCTGCTGGAAGCGACGTGACCACATGCTGGCATGCGCCAGCTCGTGCGCCAAGACCCAGCCGTATCGCGAGAGCAGCGTGGCGTCGTCGTAGCCGTCGTTCAAGACGTTGTCGGTCGCCATGCCCAAGAACATCACGATGCAGTTCGACGGGTACATGTAGTAAGCGTTTACGAGCTGCGCATCGTACAAGGGCGGCAGTTCGCACGGATCTTTGACCTCATCGTCCAGGGCATGATCCAAGAGCAGCCGCTTTGTGGCGCGCGCCGAGTCGAGCAAGTTGAGCAGCACGCCAACATGGGTGGGGAAGGCGCCGTTTTGAACGTCGGTCTGCCATTGCGACTCGTACGCATCCGTGTTGTCGACCGTCCCCGAGACGGACGACACACGTCCTCCAAACGTGGCCGAGTCGGACTGCGTCGCGCCCGGAATGCTCACGCGTACATTCAAGAAGGCGTACTCGATCAAGGAGACGTCTTTAAAGACAGTCGACATCTGGTTGACGGTTTGCAACATCTGAGTGCGCAAGGAATCGAACAGGCCTTCCAGGCGCACGAGCATGCGTTTGGTGAAGCGCGCTTGGAACGCGGCGCGATCCATTGAGGTCGGTGCGACAAATCCGACCAAGGCGCCGCATTGCGCGGTTGTAACGGAACCCGCGCTCTGCGGAAACGAGGCATGGCCGTAATTCAAGTAGTTGAGGTGGTTGAGGTGGTTGAGATTATTGACGGTAACCAAGGCGCTGCTGGTGTACTCTTGCGACGTTGGCGAGCGCATCACATCGTCGAACACGTCGGACGGTTCGCCCTCCTCCTCGATCGTGTACTGCGTCTCCCGTTGTAACAAATCCTCTGCTTCCAAATCGACGACGACGACCGACGACCGTTTCCAGTTGGCAAGCACGGCGTCGCGTGTGAGCATGGGGCTCGCTTCGAATCGCGTCGTATTCATGAGCGCGCCTACCGCATGGTCGCCCGCGGCGTTACGAATCGGGTGCACGCGACCCAAACCGCTGCTTAAGACCTCGTTGGTAGATTGCGTGTTCGATGGTGTCATGCCATAGGTTGTGTCAAGGCCCGCATTTAAGGCCTCACCCATGCTGCGCACGCACATGGCAATCGACGAATCGATCAACGCGCTACCCACTTGCTTGCCAAAGAGTCCGAGCACTCGGTCGTTTGGTTGACTGTTCGGTTGTTCAATTGGTTGGCTGTCGTAACTCAACAAGCAGAGCAATCGACGCAGATACATGAGCGATCCGTACGTTTGGCCATCGAAGGCGTCGTTGCTATCGACGCCGCGTGCGCCGTACAAGAGCTTTTGTACGTGCCACGCCTGTGGCAAATAGAGCGGTTCCGCAATCGATCCCAAGTGACAAGCGTCGTACTGCGCACGGTGTGGGGTCGACAGTCCGGTGCCCTCCCAAATGGAATGCGTTGGCAGCCCGTTCGTATTCGTTGTCACCGGGAACAGCGAGAGGATTTCTTTCATAATGAGACTGGTACGCAACGCGTCCGCGTGATTTACCATCTTTAAGCTGTCTTCGACGTCGTTTACCGACCCAATGTTCGCCAACTGCACCGAGACGCCCGTCAGCCCCACGGTCGTGCCGACGCGCACCAAGCTGTTGCAACCGTAGCTAGACAGCTGTCCGATGGCCTGCAAAACGTCAGAAATGGTGTCAGGGGGCGGCATCCGTTGCTGCAACAGGCCGTAAGAGAGCAGCATCGTGGCCACAATCGAAGCGGTGCCTTCTTGCCGCAAGGCGATGCAACGGGTCATGAGCGTGCCCGCCGGGCCGCGTGAACCGCCTCGCAGTTGTAGGCGCTGATACGTGGATTCCCAACGCGCGGCCTCGTCCTGCAAACTCGATTGCAACGTAAAGTACTGTCGTGAACACGAAGCACATCGCCTTCGAACGGAGCTGCTCCAGACGCCGCAGGCGCGCGCTTCCAACGAGGTCACTTGCGCCTTGTCCATGGCCGTTTCGGTCAACCCCAGCGGCGTTGTGGCAATGGCCGTGCACACCGCGCCATGTCTCCACTGCCCCGGCTCACAATCGCCACTCCTTTTCGACTCGATGATGTGTCGCAACTTGGCCTCCTTGGTACTGCTCGGTTGTAAGGCGGAAGCACTCTTGTACGCGCGAGCTTGCCACTTTGTGTTGCGAAGCAAAGGACTGTGATGAGCTTCAGAATGAGCTGCCGAATGAGCTGCGGAGGTTGTAGAGGCGGTGCTGTCCACGATGTCCACGATGTCCACCGTTCCACCCGAGACGCCGTTCTGGTTGAGCTCCTCATTGAGGATCGTAGACATGTAGTTCAGATTGGTCGAGCCTTGGCTTTTCGAGGCGCACGCACGCATCGAACAGGCGGAAAGAGCTCCGCCCAACGTGAACGGCGTGCAGGCAATCGTTCCAAACGTCGACGTGCATCGCGTGACGGCCTCACACGAGCGGGCATACGCCGCGATGCCAACCCACATGCTCGCCAAAACCAACAGCGTTCGCGTCCAGCCGTTGTCGCATCGGGTTGGCAACTCCGCTTCGCGGTCGACCAACCCGTTCAAATATGGCTTGGTGGACGTCATCTTACCTGATAGTTACAGCAAAGAGTTGTATAGTGTTTTTTATGTCTAGCTACGGGTTACGACTTATTACGAAAATGCTCGCACATGTAAACGGCGGTCGTGATCGTCGCAAGCGAAATCGCACGCGATGGTAACGCCTGTGGATTCTTTGTCCAGTCAAGCAACGCCTTTTTCAGTTGTTTTGTCGATTGAGAAGGGCTGGCCTCGACGCGCGCCTGTAGTTTATAGTTTCGTTTGTCGATCGCGCCGAGCGCGCTCCGAGCGATGGACAACGCGACGGCGGTTTCCAAGTGTGTGGCGTCATTGATTCTTAGTAGACAAGAGGACTCGTCTTCACGACGCGTGCCGTGCCACAAGGACGCGGCCAGCAGCATGCTTTGTGACAGACGCACAATGTTCCACATGTAAGCATCCAGCGTGTCGGGATACGAAAAGACCGATCCTAAGTTGCTGAACCCGGCCAGCGCATCGACAAGTTCGCCAAACTCGGGCACTGCTGACTGCTCCCTTGCGTCGGCGTATTCCGAGTCGTCGTCATCAGAGCCTTGTTCAGGGGAGTCGTCGTCATCAGAGCCTTGTTCAGGGGAGTCGTCGTCATCAGAGCCTTGTTCAGGGGAGGATGTGGGCAATAGATCGTTGTTAGTCGACAAAGCCGGTTCCTCCAGATTTACACGTCGGTAATGGACGGCACGATGCTTTCCTTGCTTGTCCAACAGGAGCGTTGTCACAGAAGGTGCGTTCAAAAACAGGGGCTCGGTCGAAGCTTGCACGATAATCGACTCCCCTTTGGTGGGCGCTACTTCCATATCTTCCAATGCGTGAATCAGGTCGACAACATCCAACGGCGTCTCATCGACAGTAAGTTTGCCTGTTGCCGGCATGCCACCGAGCCAACCAGGTGGTGCATAAAACAAGCAAGGCATCGGCTGAGACGGGTTGGTGTCGACAAAGAGCGGCGGAAATGGCGACAAATCGTCGTTCAGTGGTCGCAAATACATATTGGACCATTGCAAGCTCACTTGATTCCAAAGTGGAACGCGAGGCGCCTGTTGGGTGAGGTCGACGGTGTACGTTTGCGTGGTTGGACTTGGCGGGTCTCTGTTTGCGAGCAAACGCCGCTGGTAGAGAAGATCTATCATGGGTTCTTCAATTGTCGATTTGAGATGCTTGAACAACTGCGTGTCGCTCTCGACGGCCCGCGTGGCGAGCGTTTCCCGCGTGCGGAGCGGCGTGGCGGCGTTGCGTTCGTACGCGCGCAGGGCACTTTGCAACGATTCGATGGCCTTGGGCGTTTTGGGCTTTGGGTCGAGTGTGACCTCTTTGAAGCCACGCGACAGATCTTCGACGCTGGACATGAGTTCATTGCTACCCGGATCACCAACGCGTTGGCGCAGGCGGACCAGTTCGGCCATCTTGGACGCGTTGGGCACGTTCCGCAGCGCCGGTAGAAGGCTTTCTTGCAAGAACGAGACGGGTAGCGTGTACAAGGACTCGCCATAAGCGGCCCGTTGCATCATCTGTTGCAGTCCGTTGCAAAACGCTCTCATTTCGAGAGCACACGCGGCGGTCCATGGAGGTGGCGTGTTCGCGTAGACCAAGCCTTGCAATAGGGCGCGATAACACGGCAGATCCATGGCCGCCAACGTCGAAAGACGAGACGCCAAGACCCGCTGCAGCGACAGCGGGTAATTTTCCGCCCTGGTGACTCCGATCATGTTGGTGTACAGGCTGAGGTCGATCGAGTACTGAACAACTTTCCATTCGTTGCTGTCGGAAGGGATCTCGTGGCCAAAGGTTGTCAAGAGCCAAGAGGCGGCCGTCTGCAACGCGCGGGCGGTCGAACGGTTGATCCAAGGCTCGCTGGCCATGCGCCCTGCGGCGTCTTGCAGTTTGAACCCCGAGCGTTGTCCCTCTTCTAGCAGCAATAGGCGTGCGGTGCCGACCAAGAGGCTACTTTGTATGTAATCCTGCACGTCTGAGCTGGTGGAGACCAAGCCGTGTTTGTGCAAGGCGGTTCGACTGCTCGAATACCATATCGACGAGCTTGCCGCTTGTAACGCGTCCACACGCGCGCACACCTGATCCTTGGCCAGTTGGTACGGTATAGTGCCCGCAAGCGTACCAATCGAACGGACCTCCTTCGGTGGCACCAGCAGGTCCTCTCGTCCAACGCTGTCAGTGCCGTCTTTCGGAAAACGGCGTAACATACAGCCCCCATATTGCAGCTGCGCGTTCCAAAGGATGTCCTTTGTGATCACGGGCGTCAAGTGATTCAACCACCCAGAGAGCGTGGAGCGCACAGCGCTCTCTTCCGTCGACACATTCTTCAACGGATTGACAGTAACGTCATATTTGGGACAAAGGGCCGCCGAATGAGATTTCAACTTGACGATAGTCGTTGTTTTGTTCTTGGTGAGGGGCTCGTTTTCCGCCAAAAACCAAGTTTGATAAGTTTCCAGCGCCTCCACATATTCCTTGGCCACACCTGCGCCTTGTAATAGGGTACTGTTGGCGATCCAGTATTGAAGTGTCTTGATGGGTAAAGCACTCAGTTCGTCGACCTCTTTATGGTCTTTCGTGTTCAACTTGAGTTTGATGTTGGTTGTTTGTGAGACGTCGTCCTCGATCCACGTGCAGTGCAGCGTATACGTTGCCACCGAGGGGGACGAGACTTTTTGGTCTGCTTGGAACAAGGCGGCGATCTCGACGTTCAAAGAGTCAATTTGCTCCCGTAAGCGAGCTTCATCCTTTTCTTTTTGGATTGTTGCGCGGGCAAGGTCAGTGCTGTTTGACGAATTCAGGGCGTTCACCTTCGCCAACTGTTTGTTAGTGTCGAGGAGCCGTTTGAGCAGGGAGCTGATGGAAGCGGCGTTGTTAAGGAATTCGAGCTGCCGCGCCTTCAAGAGGCACGGTACGACGATGGGCACAAAGCTTTGTACGTCGTTCGTCAGCGGCAATGAAGCGTCGTTTGTAGGCACTTCATAGGTCTCTTCAAACTTGATTTTAGAGTCGTTTGTCTGATCTTTTTGCAGCGTGTAAGAGACTTCGATGCTGAGATGGACGAGGCTCGCCTTCATGTCTTCCAATTGCAACGCGATGACCCACGGACTCAGTGTGGACATGGGCGCGTGGCGCGAAATGTACGGTTTGAACATTGGAATCGAGAAGCTCGTCAGGTTGCCTTCTGAGTTTAACTGCCGGCCGTTGCACCATGCACGTGTCGACGATTTACCGAGTTCGAGTTCGATCACACATACGGAGGCTGTTGTGTCCTCATTTTCCGCGGGTTGGTACGTTACAGCGTCGACCGTGTCATTTACAAGGTGGAACGCCTTTGTTCCTTTCAAGTAACACGGCTTATCAAACGCTTGGCGATAGATCATTCGTCTTGATGACAGCCGGTGTGTGGATGCATATTAATGGATGCATAGCGAGGATCTTTATTCAATACGACAGGCTATCCCGTTCACAAAAGAGTACCAAACCCCAACTTACCCCCTGCCTTCCCGTGTTTAAAACACGCACACAGCTCTTTGCCACCGGGCGCCATCGGGCGCAAGCTGTGGTTCACACAAAAACACGCGTATGCAGGTCGTTTTCAGCAGGTGGAAGTGACGTAGACGTCGATGAGCTCTCCGGCCTTTCCGTCGGTCAGAGCGCGTCCAAAGATGCGCGCCGAGGTGTCCCTGGCGGGGCGGATGACGATGACGCGCGGGCCCATCTTCTTGCGCTTCGGGCGCTGGACGGGCATGTCGGCGCTGTCGTCGAAGAAGGTCCACTCGAGCTGGTCGCCCATGTTGATGTCGCTGTTGCCGTTGTTGAGCATCTGCACAACGCCGCCAATGGTCAGCGTAAAGTACTCGTCCATCGTGGGGCCACGGCCGTCGTCGTGCGGTCGCATCGACGAGGTGCGCGAAACGCCAGCAAAACGGTACTTGTGGTTGTCGAACGTGCCCAGCTTTTGCGCGCAGCAGATGACGGGAATGGCCGTTTGGGCCGCAATCGCGTTCCGATAGTAGTTGGCACGCTTGCGTGCGGCCACACAGACCACCCCCACCTGCACCGACGCCCATTCGGTAAACTCGACGTCTTGTTCGTTGATCATCTGGTTGTAACTGTCATCCTTGCCATTGTACCCTGCAGCGGCGCGCTGCATACGCTTTTGCTCCGAGTCGTCATTGTTCTTGTTGTAACGCCAGCCGTTGGCCGACATCGCCTCGGTGACGTTGTTCTTCTCGTAGGCGTCGATAAAGGCGTTGACGGTGCGTTCGCCGTTGCGCGACGGCGGATTGTAGCCATCCATAAACCCTTGCGGCGCAAAGTTGGAAGCCGGTCCGATGGCGCTTCTCGGGTCATAACCCGAGATTGGTCCAATCATGGTCGTCATCTTGATTCAGCGACGCAACGAGCTTCTTGACTGCTCTGCAAGTCTTGCACCCTTAAACGGGATTGTTAGCGCCGCATCTTATTGCTATCGTCGAAAAGACCGCCGCTTATGACACAGCTTGTCCAGATCGATCCAGCTTTGTGGAGCGTGATTATCGACCAGACCACATTCGAGCCCTTTGAGAACGCCCACTTTATGATTGGTCTAGAGGCTCAAAAGTTTACAAGCACTTTTCATTACAAGCACAGAGAACCCTCCCTTTCCATGTCTCCGTTGCAACCTCATACACAAAACACGCCTTTAACCCACACGCAGAACAAACACACAGAACAAACACACAGACCCTACGCCGCCACACCTGCGTCGCCTTTTTTTAGAGATGGCCGTTTAGGAATTTACAAGTCCAGCATTCCCTTGCGCGACCAATACCGATGGTGCAGATTCAGGCCGGTGATCGGGCGGATCTCGACGACGACGTTGAGGCCAAACGCGCCGTCCATGTTGCTGACTTGTCCGGAGCCGTTTGCAACAGCGCGCGTTGCGGCGCTGTCGATGACACGGCCGAGCTGCCAGCCACCGACGATCACCTCGTCGGACCCTAAGCCAAGCGTTTCCAAACGCTGGATGTTGACGTCCGCTGTGCTTTTAAGGGAGTCAATCGCCTCCTCGTCCTGTAGTTCCTTTGTAATGGTGATCACATCGTACTTTGTAACGGACAAGTTCTTGCTGTCTTTGCCCTGGAAGCGTAGGTAGATCTTCGTAACGTTCAATTTGAGAATCGAACTGTACAGCTCGGTGCTGTACAGAATGCGCGAGTCGAAGACGGGTTTTGCCTTGTTGCCCTTCAGCGTCGTCTTCAACTTGCCAAACATGTCCTTCTCATCGTCGCTACCCTTGTCATCATTGAGATCGTCGTAGTTGAGCACGAGGCTATTGGCTGAAGTGGGCGACGGAAGCTCGTCGCTGTTGATCACATCGAAGAAGCTCGCCGGCTCGGTATTGGTGTATGCAAACTCTCCCAAGGGCGTGCTGCCGCGGCTCAACTCCTCAGAAGTTGACATCTCGAAACGAAGGTTGACCAGACGACCCCCGCCGTTGTTCGTGCGGTTGGATTCCGTGGAGTCTGCGCCCAGCTCGGCGATGGGCGTGTTCTCCTTTGTGACTTGACCGATGATCAGCAAGTAGATCATGTCGCCCGGCATCGTCATGCGGCGCTGGCTGAGGGTCAGACGTTGCTGTGCGCGCTGATACACCGACGTGGCCGCGCTGTACTTTCCACCGACCGGGTCCTTGGACAGCATGAGCGTCGACAGTTCAGTTACGAGCGTTTGGCCACCAATGGCGATGTTGTAGAGCGCATTCTGCTGGGCATCAAGCGCACGCTCGGCCTCCTTGTCCATTCCAAACGTGGAATACTTGTAGATGACGAAGCCATCGGGCCGCCACGGACCGACACCCACCGGCGACATCAAGCCGCGGTCGTTGTGAAAGAGCGCATTGTAAAGAAGCACACGCGCGTCGTCTGCTCCCGAACTGACCACTTCAGACGTGGCATTCACGTTGGCGCGCTGCTGCAGTATATCCGGGAGCACGCACGACGTCGCGCCCAGCGGCGGCCACGTCTGTGTGGTGCTAATCGACGACGTCTTTGCGTAGTCGCAGTAGCCCGCAGGCACCAAGAACGGACTCTCGTTGATGTTGTCCAGCTCGAAGCCCCGGTTGAACAGGTTGATCACACTGTTGGGAGTGATAGTCTCGACCGGGTTTTTCAGCTTGAGCACATACTTGTTCTCGATAAAGTCCGCGATGTGTGACGGACGATCCGTAAGCAGGTTGATGCCCGCAGAGCTGTAATTGTTGCCGTTGGCCAAGGCCAGATTGATCAGGTGTGTGATGCGCGAACGCGGCTGATTTCCAAACACATCAATGTATTGTTTCAAGCTGTTGTTGTTGAGGCCTGACAACGAATCGACAGACGGTGCGACCAGCGTCGTCAGATAATTGTATGAGATCAGACGCGACGGCTTGTTGACGCCCTTGCCGTTCAAGCCGGGCGTGCTCCCGAGTCGATCGATCATCCCGCGCATTTCGGATGACGTATTTCCGCCGACGTTCAATCCGTAAAACAGCGTATCGCCATCGCCACCAAACACGCCCGGTGGATTGTAGGCGCACAGGATCGCCAAGGCACCGACGCGTTCGAGATCGGCCGTCTCCGCCTGCGCCAAATCGCCCCTAGCCACGACAATGCGCGCGTATTGCACGGTGACGTTCGAGCGCTTGCCAGGCGTGTCGCGTTCGATGTCCGATTGCTTCACATCGAACGGATTGGCCGCGTCCGCGCCGGTGTAAGGCGAGAGCGCGCTCGGCACATTGACCGGCACCCCGCCGGCGTAGTAGCCACTCGGCTGACGTTCAGGCGCCACCGTCGAAAACATCCGTCTGATCCGCCCGTCTGATCCGCTCGTCTGATCCGCGCTCAATGTGAGCTAGACAGACGTCGGCAGTTTTGTGTGTCTGTTAGCGGCAAGACGCCAGCCGATTTATATACTTTGTGCGCCTATTACACCAGCCCTCCATGCCACCGCCGCGTTCTCTCGTCCAAAGTGGCGCGTGCAATGCTGACGAGGAGTCACTACGCCTTCGATCAGCGACTCAAGTGGGTATTTTCTCGCTACGCCGGACGGCACATCATTGACACGACGGGTAAGCCAGGGACCTCGAAAACGTGTTGCCACTGCGGTCACTGGAAGGCCGATCTAGGCGGCAACAAGACGTACGAGTGTACATGCTGTGGCATCCGCCTTGACCCAGTGCTTGCCTTCCTATTTTGTATAAAACAGCGCGGGCTTCGCTAAGTTTGATGATTAATTTGCACGTGCTATTGCTCATTAACGCCCTAATGAATTGGGCGGATGCCACCGAATATGTGCGCAAGCATCAACCACAGGCGGTGTCGTGGATTCCCTTTTTCCGCGACGGCCACGTCTTGAGCAATGTGACCTTTGTCACGTACAATGGTCAAACGACGAAGATTGAGACGCACGCCCTGGACATTCGCGGCATACCCGTCTCGTTGCAGCGATTCCACGGGCTCGACGACGACCGCAAGTGCCGACAGTTTTCGAAGCAGCTGCGGCAACTGAACGCCATGCTACGCTTTTCGAAGCGCAAGGTGCTGGAACTGTCGAAGGAACAGCCCTACGTGACATTTTCATACGAGACATCAAACGGCTACTGGTCGAGTCTGATATCGAAGCTGCACGCGTACACGGTCTTTGCGAAAACCGGTCGAGATATCCTCGAAGGTCGCCCCAAGCGTAAACGCAAGCGTGACGACGCGAGCGTGCGCATGGTTGCAAACAGCTTTGCCAACATCGGGGACGAATTCGTGGATGAGGAGGACGAGGACGAGTTTTTTGACGAAGTGAATGTGGATGAGGAGGTGTTTACCGACAACGAGGCCTCCGACAACGAAGAACACTACAACCCCAACGCCGCGTTTGTGACTACAAGAGATTCGGCAGTTTCGGCGACAGAGCCGCCGTCTGCGACGATGCAAAAGGGCGAGGATGGCATTTACACGCTGTCGGAGGCGCCTGCGAGTCGTCGCGCGGTCACGTCCAAGTACTTTAAAATCAAGAAGTACGTGCCGCCGATTCCACCCGAAAGCGTGCGCTACGCGCGACATCCGCTCACGAGTGTCAAGCTGCAGCGATACCTGATTGACCATCCTTTGGGTGATTTGTACGAAAATCCATACCGCAAGGTCGCCGGCGCGCACACGTCCAAGGGCACCAAGACTAAGGCGCAAAACTGCATCAAGGACGTCATGCGCCAGTGGGCGTTGACGACGGCCGACGGCTTGGCGTACTTGGAAGAGTGCGACATCAAGCCGAGCGAGCTCAGCATCGACCGCATCGTGCCCGAGAACGCCGAGGTGTGCCACGGTCTGAACTTTTTGCCCAACTTGTACTTCATGCCCATCGGCGATAACAGCTACTTCAACAACAAGACATTTGGCGATATCGGCGAGTACAAGCGGCAGTATGTCGGCGCCAAGGCCTGGAAGTTGGCCACCGCGATGAACAAGAAGTTTGCGGAAGACATGGGCTCGCGGTGGCTGTTGTGTAACTTCGAAACGCAGATGCATGCCATCCTCCGAGGGGACCTCTAGGGATGCTTTCCCTTCCCCTGTGTAGATCAAGTCCTCCTATCGTCCCTCATGATACTCCCGCTTCGATGGTCTAGTGGTCATGACAACAGACTTTGAATCTGTAAACCTGGGTTCGACTCCCAGTCGAAGCTGAAAAACTGATCACTCTTTTTGAAAGGTGTCTACGCTAAAGGCCACCCTGGGAGCACAGCTTTCAAGCATCAAAGGACCAACCATGGATTCAACCATGGATTCGCGTGGCAACTATCTGTCGTTGTATTACAAGAATGGCAAGCTCTCGTTCTGGACAGGCGATCTCTCAAAGGAGGACCCACCCGAGTTTGATATTGTCAAGTATTCCGATGCGTTTCCGAAGCCGGTGCGCGCGTTTCCTTACAAAATGGGAACGCTGCGCACGTCGCTACGCAATTACGGACCGGCAGTGCGGTATCCAATCGTCCACTTGGAGATGATCCGCATGCACAAGCGTTCGATCGATTTGGGCGAGGAAAACGTGCCACCCATGGAAGGGATGCTGGAGTTTGTGGCGTCTTCGTACCCACAAGAGGTGCGCGATGCGATGTGCGCGGCGATTCGTGTGGTGCAGACGCAAGAGGTCACGCGTACGACGTTCGAAAAGGTCGAACAGCTGGCAATGGGCGTGGCGGTGATCTACCAAGAGCCCAAGCTGCGCAAAGCGCTCGAAGAGAGCGATCCGCAGTTGGTGGACACGTTGCTCCAAAATGACGATGCATCCACCGTCGCCACCGACGCCACCGACGCCACCGACGCGATCGACGACATAACGGACGAACCGTTTGTAGAGGTTGTAAAGCAGGTTGCGACCGAGACGCCTAAAAAGGTCTCGTTTGAGGAGAGTGTGACAGCGGACGTTACGACCGCGGTTGAGAAAATTACTCTTTAACCCTAGCACGTTTGGAGCCCTGACTTGAGACGTAACCGCTGTGTCCGTACACGGCGCGTTCGAGCAAGACACTCTTGATGTCTTCGGGTAGCATCGTTGGATCTTTGTCGGTTGGGGTCGTAGTTGGGAACGTGGCTGGCTCATCGTCGTCCCATGAGTAAAGCGGGTCGGTGGAGCTGTACTTTGGCGAGGACGGCTCGTAGCCACCGGGGTCGGTGGGGCTGTACTTTGGCGAGGACGGCTCGTAGCCGCCGGCTTCGGAAGAGGCTCCCATGTCTTCCGTATTTTGCGGCCCCGTTCCGGTGGCGTATGCGCACGTGCGATGGTTTTTGGACATTGCCACTTGGACCTGCTTTGCGGGTTCGTTCACCTTCACCTCGTTGTCTGACCAGGTGGGTGAGGAATTGGGGGAGTTGGACGGCGAGTTAGACGAGATCTCGTCTTCGTGTACTTTGGCGCGTTTGGGCGATTTCATTTTGCTGGGCGAATCTTCCGCGCTTTCGGCGCGGCGCTTGCGGCACTGTTTCATACCGAGCGACGCGTCGTTGTCCACGCGCGAATCGAAGCCATCGACATTCTCCACAACGCCCCGTGTTATGAAGTTGGTTCCGTTTTGCCAAGGGAACACGTACGACGGCGGCACGATCTGCGCATTAGAGATGGTGCCCACGATGGCCTGCGTACGAGCCGGGTGGGTCTTGGCAATCGATTCGACGCGATTGTAAAACAGTGGAAGGGCGCCCCCTTGCGCGAATTGCGCCTCGACGACGTCGCCCCAGCGCATGTGACGCGCGAGGTCAATTGCGACTTGCTCGTAGACCGAAGTGGAATCGTTCAAGTGCACGCCAACGATCGTGTGCTTGACATTGGCGTGCGTGTAGGTCACATCGACGACACCTCGTTTGAGATCGTCGAACGTCGAATGCGGCGGATCCGACCCAGCGTGAGGCAGATAATCGTCTTCGCCCTGTGCCACGTTCGAAAGGAAGCTCTCGTCTTCAAACTCGATGTCGCCCAACTCTTCGGCCTCGGCAAACAGCAACTTGGTCGCGTCTGCGCTGCTCTTGGTGGCCTGTGCAAGAGCCTCGTTGACCGCCGATTCGACTTCCATCAATTGGGAACCCACTCCTTGTATTTTCAACTCTACAATGACCATTACACACGGCTTAGCGGTTTAACTAATCTCGTAAATCGCGCGCTTTTACACTTTCACACCAACTGATCGATCGATCCGACAGCCACAACAAGCACCCTTTCAATCTCGTAAACAAACGCTGGCTTTTCCACAGGCACGACGTTCTTGACCGGAACTAGCACCTCTTTAGCAAACTGGCCCAACAAGGAGGCGGTTTCATACATCTCATCCCTGCTCATTTCTTGAGAAAGATTAAAAGGCAGCTTGTAGCGAAAGTTGGCGCACGCGGATTGCGACTTGAGCGATTCGATCAACGCCGCTTTGGCATCGTCTACCGACTGATAGAATAGAGCGTTGGCTTGCCAAGTAGTCTGTGGCAACCCGCCAAGATAGGTAAACGAAAAAAAGTCAATCGTTGTGCCAAACAGAAAGGGCTTCTTATTGTGACAGATGCACGACGGGCCCAACTCTTTCATGAGTTCGCTGCGCTTCGAGGTTGGCGCTTGAGTCATTTTGATCCATTTGTGTGTTCCTTTCCACTTGTAATGCGCTTCGTAGATAGTCACCACATCACCAGAGGGCAAAACATCAGGCTCCGACTTCACCCATCCAATCTTGAAGAAGGGGGCGAGCTTGCATTTCTTCTTTGCGCGCACCCCTTCCAGATGCGCGTCTTGCGCGTCTGCGATTTGAGCGACTTGTTCGACGACTTGCTCAGTCGTCGACTCGTCGACGGTCGCGACCGTCTCTTGCACAAGCGTTGGGTTTGACGCCGCTTCGCTCTTGTCCGCCTCAAGTCCCTGTTTGGTCGCCACCAGCGCGTTCTGCATCGACGGAGTAGCCATTGTGTATCTAAAAAGCGATTGCTTTATTCACGAATGAGCGCACACCATGATCCCCTCCGGTGTGTACTTCATCGCACACATGCCCATCGAGGACATTTTGACGTTTTGGGCCTCGTACGGAGCGGAACAGAGGCCGCAGCTGCTGTTGCCTTCGGCATTTCCGGGCAACATCATGACCAGATGCACCTGTGCCGGCGATAAGCAGGCGTAAAAGCTGTTCTTGCGGTAGTAGTCGTCGGTGTAGGCCCAGTTGTCGTCGCATATGACCGCGTTGTTAAAAGTCGTTTGCACTTGCAGCGGATTGATACCTGACGGATCTTTGAGATGGGCGATCGTGTTTTGTGTCGAAAGATGGCACCACGCGGCCGGCGCCACATACACGCCGAACGTGCCGATGGGGCAGAGGCTCTGCCCTTCGACGCACTGCCGTTGGGCGGTCTGATTGACGATCTTGGCCATCATCGTGCGTTCCATGCTGGTCATGGTCGTGGACGACGGCTGCAGCATGGTTGGACAGGCACGTGCGGCCACGTCCGTTTTCAGCTCGCCCCAACGTACAAAATACACGATAAAGCAAACGCCAAACGCGATCGCGCCGGCGCCCAAGATCACCTGGATCACAAAATCCCAATACCACGCTCGAGATGTGCGATAGGGCCGCCCTCCATCGACAAAGATCTCCGCCACGCCGCCAATCTTGGAAGTGCTCGTAAGGCCGACCTTTTCCATGAGCTAGGATCTACCGGATCTACCGGATCTACCGGATCAACAAAGATTCAACAGATATTCAACAGATATATGCACGTCAAGTCTAACAAACTCTTGTTATACATTGTTCAAGATTCGTAAACAGCGACCTCCATGCTACCAAGCTTATCGCAGCTACACATCAACGCACTCTGCAGACGCTCACGCGCACCATACTTCCTCTTGGACTATCATCGCACCATCGCGTCGACCTTGGCCAAGGAGACGCAGCAGACCCAGCAAACCGACGAGACTAGGCAATCCAAAAAGGAATGGACCCCGTCCGCCGACTCGTCCAGCTTTACCGAAGCGGCTTCTGACGACCGCATGCGTCTTTTTGAACGATTGCAACATGCAATAGGAACTCCGTTGCAACGGTTGGAAGCCACGCAGTTCAAAAGGGACTCGGTGGTGCTCCCCAAAACGCCACTCCTCAAAGTGCTACAGAGCGACCTGTTAAACCGGCGATGGGTCGTCGTCTTCGATGATGGTTCGGAAGGGGCACCAATCATGCGTTGGTTGATCTTTGTACTCGATAGCAAGAACGATCTGCATGCCTTTGTGTACAACTACGACGACGCCGATGAGGCGTCTACCGGATTGGGTACATGGGACACACACGGTCGCGATCAGTTCACCGAATTCTTGAAAGACCCGCAAGCGCTTCTCTATTACGACACGAGCGACCCCTTGGAATTGTTAGCAAACGAAGTCTTCGGCACATCGAGAAAGCGTCGAACGCTTGGAGGACGCGTGTCGGACGAGAGTGCCAAGCCCAACCCCCTTATAGAATGGAAGCAAGCAATGGTCGATGTCAATGTGAAAGACGCCGCAGATGGCCAACCAGATCAAGACGATCTTGACGACAAAGGTCGGGAAGAGTGGTCGCTGCGCAAAGAGTACGAGGCACACCTTGCTTGGTTGCGCATGTTGCAAGCGCCCTTGGAGGTTGACACTTCAATCGAGGTGGAAGACGAGTCAGTTCCATTGGCCACGCCGTCGTCTAACAATCTTGAGTTTGTCAAGAACGATTTGGAACAAGCGATGCGCGAACTGCAGCTTTTTAAGCAGCCAGCCTGGCGCGAATGGTTTCAGCACGCCCGAATCATGCTCGACGCTCAACGCTTGGCACTTGATTGCGCCAATGCGTTTGAGCTTGCCAACGAACAGTTGGTGCAGCCTAGCTTTCCGGCACTGGGCGCCGTGCAAGACGATCGAGCGACCACGCGTTCGTCGGCAACCAAAGGCACGATTCTATTGTGGAAGGACATGATTGGTGCGGTTTACGACAGCCAGTATTACACCAAGGACCGATTGCTCCCCCTTTACAGCGTGCGTATGCCAAAAGGCCCGATCGATCAACCAGACTCGGGCAGCTTACCATCTCAAACGCCTTTGCCGCTGCAAGTGGAGCACATCGTGCCACAAAGTTGGTTGCATGCCAGCGGCTCGCTGTGCGGCTTCGAGTACGCCACCGACGACCCGCTCCTGTGCTTTGTGACGACAAAGGCCCACAACGAGGCGCGCGGGACGCGTCCCTTACAATTTGGAAGGGGCTTAAATGTTCCGGGTACTTATGCAGTGCCGTTGCGATCACAACAGGCCTTCTTGGCTCGAGTCAACGCCTACGCAGCCCTCACATACCCATTGGTTGGGCCGTACAGCGAAGCGACAATGGGTCGCTCTACCAGAGTGGATGCAAACGCGAATTCGTTCACTTCTTTAATGTTACAGACGCAAGCGCGTCCATACAAGCAATTACCAAACGACCCTTGCTACACGCGCGTTGTCCCTTCCATTTCTTCCATGCCGTTGCCACACGACCCATTGTTACTGGGCATCGCGCAGTACGCGCAACAATGGGACGCCCTCATGACCTTGCTCGCACAAGACCCAGACCCTTGGGAACGCATATTGTCACACATGTGCTACGTGGAGCACCGACGTCGCAATCCGCTCATGCACAGCGCGCGTGTGCGCGAGGCATTGACCACCCCTTCCCACCCGTGGAACGCACTGCTTCGACGCCGCTGGCAAGGTGTCGACTTGACTAGTCGCGCAATGTTATCTTAAGTCGATTAGGAAGTGGATTCGATATTGTAGAACTCGAGAGTGTTGCCGATGGACGATGCTGCGCAAACCTTTCCCGTCTCATCGGACAGATCTGGCACGCACAGACCGCTGCCAAGGTTTGGAATCCAAACGCAAGGAACTGGTAGAAGATCATTGTAACCATTGTTGCCATTGTTGTCATCAAAACCTTTGCCATACAGCACCAACTGGTTCGCACAGTTGGCTTGAGTAAGGAACGTGAAGTCGTTCGGACTCACCTTATCCGAGGTTTTTTCGGCCAAGGTCTTGAACGACATATCCGAGGTTGAAGTCTGTGGGTTCTGGGACGTTCCGGTCGAAAGGTAATTTTGACCCATGCAGATGTAGACAGGCGTTGATTGAGCCGTGGTGTACGTCGAGTCGTCAGAGTCAGAGTTACCATTAGATTTGCCCTCTGGGGCAGTGTTACCAGTAGAATCGACCAACGTCAGCATGTTATTCGAGGAGAAGGGTAGTTCACTGGGCGAAGACGGAATCTCATAGGTGCGCACGACACCAGGTTGCGACATTGACGGGCATCCATGAACTTTGACGCCAGAGTCTATCAAAGGCACCCAAAAGCCTGGTTCTACAGACGGATCCATAAGATTATTGCAGCGGTACAACATGTTTGTACTCTCTTTGAGCACAAAGAAGGGGATCTTCGTAGGGTTAAGGGTGTGGCTAAACCCGGTGAACTGGTCGTTGCAATTGAATGGAACAGTCGCATTCGTCTGATCGACGACGAAGATGGAACGAGGAGGCTTTAGCAAGTTCATGCCGAGCGGTTCAATCTGCTGAAGACAATTCTCGAATGTCGCTGCAATCCCCAGTTTCTCCTTTACGAAGGACTTCGTTCCTGTTTTCGCGACATCGACCCAATCGATTACTTTTGTATTCTCGATGCACTCGCCGAATGCATAGTTGCATGGCTTCAGTATGGTCCCTGAGGTGATGTAATGCGCTTCGCACGTCTCTTTGCTGGTAAAGGTGGGCGAGCCGCCGCCGCCGCTGCAAGACGTTGTCTGATCGGTTGCCGTATTCAGAGAGCCAGGCCACCTGATCTGGCAAGTCGGCGGCTTAGGGTGGAGCACCGGATCATCGCCGTGTGGGAGGCAAGGCACAGAGCCGATGCAGCCAATCATACTGTCGAGTTTGGCATTGACGACGCTGGAGAGCAGACCGGCGTCCACATTCGCCGCTGCTAGATGACATTCGTCGAGGTATAAGCTTAATGCAGTCGATTCTCCAGAGTCTTTGTCGACCGCTTCGGGCACCCGATAACCAATCGTCGCGCACCTTGCGGCATAGGTGGCATAGGCCTCGCCCCCGGCAGAAGTGGTACTGTACTGGAGTGCGTCTTTGTAGTCCTCGTTGTGGTTATAGCAGTTGCCCTGGAAGATCGATTTAATGATCGTCGGGTTCAACGCGGGCGGAAGGAGGGTCTCAATGCTGCTCAACAGTGACGAACCGCCCGAGGATGTCGGTGGCGTCGGTGGCGACGTCGGCGACATTAGGACCACAGAACCTTGTGTGTATGGGTTGTTGCCATCTTTGACGGCGTTTTTCGTAGTGATGGCGGTGAGTTTGCCCGACATGCACGTGGAGCACGCGGCGATGCAGACGTGATCCGGCACGCAGGCGCCAGACTTCCACGAGCACTTTTCTGCGGTGCCGTCCCAATTGCCAATGAACATGTTGTTGCACACCGTTTCGGACGTCGTGATGTCTTGGCATTTCGCAGCGGTGTCGCGCTGGTAGGTATGAAGACCGGGCACAAAGTAGCAGCCGCCGTAGTTGGTCGTGCCAAGCGTCGGAACGCTGTTTGTAAACGAGTCGACAAAGGTGGCCACGTGGTGCACCGTTTGGTTGAGCAGGTTTGCTCTGGCCGGGTTCATGCCGGCGAGGATTTTGTAAGTCACCGTCGAGTATGGGTTCAGATACCCTGCCAGGCAGCCGGCGTGTGTCGTCACACCGGTTGGCGCCATCGCGGTGGCGACCGCCGCTGTGATCGAGGTAAACTCCTTTCCGACCCCCGTGGTACCGGTCCTGTGGACCAAACTCGTAACCGCGGAAGTGATGCGACCGATGATGTTTCTGGACGACGACGGCGGTGAGGGCGGCGAAGGCGTGGGTGGCGACGGTGGGATTGGCGAATACAATTGCTCGATCCGGGAGCTTGGAACGCAGGGGTAGGTTAGCTTGGTGAGCACCGCCCTTTGGATGTTCTCCGACGTGGCCGACGGCGCAGTCAACCAACTCGGGGTGAGAGCCTCCGAAGCGGAATGTATGTTGTGCGTCTCACACATCTTGTATATCGACTCAAAGGGGATAATCGTCTTCGAAACACGTTGCGCGTACTGTTCGCAAGTCGTAGAGCTATTTTTGAGGTACTTCTTCGTGATGGACTGACAGTCGTTCATGATGTAAACGGTGCTTCCGGTCTTGTCCAGGCACTGCCGGTTTGGATCGGCCTGGTTCACAATCTTGCCTCCCACAACGGTATTGTCGGGTGGCGACGGCGAAGGCGGGGACGACGAGGGCGGCGGGGACGGC
>Ga0228674_1000376_pt1 | contig 32441 bp, 31 predicted proteins | sample 1D_rmetaG_FD_189054 | JGI IMG/M metagenome (GOLD analysis project Ga0228674, IMG submission 189054) | Seawater microbial communities from Monterey Bay, California, United States - 1D_r | ecosystem: Environmental > Aquatic > Marine > Coastal | place: USA: California | collected 2016-09-26
AGTCAGTTCCTTCGATAGCAGCGTTTAATTTACTTGTATAACCAGCATGGTGTTTTCCATGGTGGATTTGCATTGTCATTGTATCGATATGTGGTTCCAATGCGTCAAAACCGTAAGCTAATTGTGGTAATTCAAATGCCATGTTTATTTGTTTTTAATTATACTTTAAAGGTAATAAGTAAAGTAAGAAGTATGTGAATTCCGGATGAATTTTTCATTAATGCTTTGAATCATTGTTCTTTATGAATTCCAAATAACGGTCATTCATCATTCTCATTTCACTTGCAGTGTTGTTTCCGTAAATCAAATCACCAATTTCTGCTGCAATTAAACGAGATACATAGTCTTTCTCCCATGCAGATAGTTTGGCTTCGTTTACCAATTGCTTAAAGAAAGTCTCTCTCTTGTCAAGTAAATCTTTTGGTAAGTATTTTTTAAGTACCTCCTGATCTTGAATGGTATACGATAAAATCTTGTTTAAGAATCGAAGTGTATAAATCTTATTGATTTCAGTGTAGTTGGAAACGGTGTCAATTGGAATTTCCACGTTAGGTTTGATTCCATACGATATTGAATCGTCAATTTCATTGTAATATTCACTCTCAGCAACATCTTTATATGGTCGTTGAATGCAAATACCAGCTGGAGTATAATATTTAGCAACTACCAATCTGAATCCACCTGTGTTCGGCAAATCAAACTGTTGTTGAACTAATCCTTTACCAAATGTATTTCGTCCTATTACACGCGCTTTTTCGTGATATTGAAGAGAACCAGCTAAAATTTCCGAGGCAGATGCAGAATTTTCGTTAACCCAAATGTCCAAATTAAGATGTTTGAACGGTCCGTCAAGTTCAGCTTTGTATTCAACTCTTGCCTGATTTTCTCCTTCTGTGTAAGTTATAAGGTCACCTTTGCTTAAAAATAAACGCGCTATATCTACAGCATTTTGTAGGCTTCCTCCACCGTTATCTCGAAGGTCTATACTTAAGTTTTGAAAATCTTTTTCAATAGAGTTTAAAGAATCCAAAAACTCTTTAAAGCTTCTATGCGAAAATCGATTTAGTCTAATGTAATAATGACCAGAGTTTAATTCGAAGAATGAATTGATACTTTCAATCGGAATCTCAGCTCGAGAAATATCGACTGTTTTGATTAATTTTTTTCGTTTGTAAGTAACCGATGTAGCTTCACCAACTCTACCTTTTAGATTCGCTAATAAACTATCGTTGGTAAATGTTTTAGAAATAGTATTGCCCCCGGCACCAATAACTTGATCACCCAGTTGTAGACCGGCTAATCGTGCAGGCCCTTCATCCAGCGTACTTAAAATAGTTATGGTGTCATTAATGATTCGATAAGAGACTCCGATACCTCCGAAATGACCGTTTAAGCTTTCGTTTACACCAGTGATTTCAACCGGAGGAATGTAATAAGAATGAGGATCAAGTTCAGCTAAAGTCCGTTCGATTAAAGCCTCTTCTAGTTTATTCCAATCTAAAGAATCAACGTAATTGCTTTGAATTTCATTGACTAAATAGTTGAATGAATGAAGTTTCGTAGGTGAAGAAGTAGTCACACTGTTATGTGAGAAGTTCTTCCCTAAGAATATTCCTAGCATTAGTATAAAAGCACTTAATAAAGGAACGTACTTCGTTTTCATTCGTTTATTTCTTGAAGGTGACACAATTCAACACCTGCTTTTTCAAGGAAATCAATTCCCGAAGTGTCTTTGTACTTATTGATAAAGACAACTCTATTGATACCTGCTTGAATAATCAGCTTACTACAATCTTGACAAGGAGAAAGAGTGATGTATAAAGTACTTCCTTCACAACTATTATTTGATCGAGCAACTTTTAAAATAGCATTAGCTTCAGCATGAAGTACATACCATTTTGTAGAACCCTCATCTGTTTCGCACATGTTCTCAAAACCAGAAGGCGTTCCGTTATAACCATCTGCGATGATGGTACCATTTTTCACAATAATAGCTCCAACTTGCTTTCTCGTACAGTGAGAAAGTTTAGCCCATTCACTTGCCATTCTTAGGTATGCTTGATCGTACCTTTTTTGTTTTAATAGTTCGTAAGAATCGTTTTCTTGCATAGTATAAAGGTCGTAATTTTAAACAATTCCATAACATCATAGTTCTCTTTACTTAAATAACCATTATGAAAAAGCTGATCACATTATTATTTCTTCTTTCTGTTTTAGTTTCAAACGCTCAAAGCATTTATGATAAGGAGTTTAAAATCAATGGACTATTGGGGGACACGGTAGAATTAAATTCGTTTAAAGGGAAGAAGGTGTTAATAGTTAATGTGGCTTCTAAATGTGGGTATACTCCGCAGTATGCCGGACTGCAAAAGCTGTATGATGCACATAAAGATAGTTTGGTAATTATAGGTTTTCCATGTAATCAGTTTATGTCTCAAGAGCCAGGAGACGCCACTGAAATCCATGGGTTTTGTCAAAAAAACTATGGAGTGACTTTTCAAATGACCGAAAAGGTTGATGTTAAAGGAAGTGAGCAAAATGAGGTTTACCAATGGTTGACTCAAAAATCGCTTAACGGCTTTGATGATTCAAAAGTGAAATGGAATTTTCAAAAATACCTTTTGGATGAGGAAGGTAAGCTTATAGCAGTATTTCCTTCAAATGTTAAGCCTCAAAGCACTGAGATTACTAATCTATTATAGATTGTTATCCTTCAGTGTCTTTAAAGAAAGATAGTTATCTTTGCTCCCTTCAATAACTGAGCAATGAGAAAACATATTTTAGCATTAATTACAATCGTTTTATTGTCAAAATCAGCATTCGCTACTGAGGGAATGTGGTTACCGTATTTACTATCTCAACTGAATGAGAAGGAAATGCAAGACATGGGCATGAAAATGTCGGCAGACGATATCTATTCGGTTAATCAATCGAGTTTGAAAGATGCTATTGTAAGGTTTGGAAGAGGTTGTACAGGAGAAATGATTTCTGATCAAGGATTACTATTAACCAATCATCATTGTGGATACAGTCGAATTGCAAGTCACTCTAGTTTAGAGAATGACTATTTAACTGATGGTTTTTGGGCAAAAACAAAGGAAGAAGAATTAAGAAATCCGGGTTTAACAGCAACGTTTATTTCAAGAATTGAAGATGTAACGGGTTTAGCATTGGATAGCATTAATTCAGAAATGGATGAGCCGAAACGTCAAGAGATCATAGCTAGAAATATTGAGAGAATAAAAGAGAAGATATCGAAAGAAGAGTGGGAAGATATAGTGGTTAAGCCATTCTTTAAAGGAAACAAGTATATCGCTTTTATTACGGTTACTTATACGGATATCAGATTTGTTGGTGCACCACCTTCAAGCGTAGGTAAGTTTGGTGCTGATACTGATAACTGGATGTGGCCAAGACACACTGGAGATTTTTCAATTTTCAGAATTTACGCTGATAAGAATAATAAACCAGCAGAATACAGTGAGGAGAACGTTCCTTACCATCCAGCTCACCATTTACCAATTTCAATGAAAGGGGTTAAAGAAGGTGATTTCTCAATGGTTTTCGGGTTTCCTGGAAGAACGAACGAATACCTTTCTTCATTTGCTGTTTCTCAAATTGTAAATGATTTAAACCCACATAAAATCAAGGTTAGAGAATTAGCATTGGACATTATGGATGCTAAAATGAGAAAGGATGATGCTACTAGAATTAAGTATGCTTCGAAGTTTGCAGGTGTTGCTAATTATTGGAAAAAGTGGATTGGAGAAAGTGAAGGTGTTAGTACAACGAAGGGTGTCGAACGCAAGCAAGCTTTTGAAAAGGAATTCATGACTAGGGTTGACGCTAACCCAGAGTGGAAAAAGAATTACGGGAATTTATTGTCTGATTTTGAAAAGCTGTACACAGAGAACAAAAACAATAAATTGTTCAATGACTTAATGAGTGAAATCGTCTTCAGAAATCCGGAGATTTTATACCATGCACGTAAGTTTGAAAATTTAGCATCGTTAGGATTAACAGGTAAGAAGGATGATTATAATACGGAATTAGAAAAGCGTAAAAAGGCAGTAAGTGGATTCTTTAAAGGTTATGATGCTGATCTGGATAAAGAGATTATTGCTTCTCTTTTAACGTACTACGTTCAAACCATGGATGCTGCATATATTCCAGATTACATAGGAGAATTAAATAACAAGTTTAAAGGAGATTTCAATAAAGCAATGTCATGGGTTTTTGATAAATCTGTGTTTACAGATCAGTCAAAATCTGAAGTATTACTTAACGGTAAAGCAAGTAAACTAAGCAAAACGGTACAGAAAGATCCATTATATAAGATCGTAAGTTCGTTCCTTTCTATGTATAGAACGAAATACGGAGATGCTCTTGATAATTTTTACAATCAAGAATCTTTGTTGATGAGAACGTACATGAAGGCACAAATGGAAGTAATGTCAGAGAAGACATATTATCCTGATGCGAATAGTACAATGAGAGTTTCTTACGGTAAAGTGCAAGGTTTTAAGCCTAAAGACGGCGTGACTTATGATCATGTTTCTTACGCTGATGGAATCTTAGCAAAATATATCCCTGGAGATTATGAATTCGATTTACAGGATAAGTTGATTGAATTATATAAGTCTAAAGATTATGGACAGTATGCGGATTCGAACGGTAAATTACCGGTTTGCTTCTTAGCTTCAAATCATACCACTGGAGGAAATTCAGGAAGTCCGGTAATTGATGCTGAAGGAAATTTCATTGGAATCAACTTTGACAGATGTTGGGAAAGCACAATGAGTGATATCAGCTATGATAAAACGCTTTGTAGAAATATCGTAACAGATGCGAGATACATTTTGTTCATCATCGATAAGTACGCTGGAGCAGGTCACTTGATTGAGGAAATGACTTTGGTATTCGAAGAAGTTGAGGTGGAAAAAGAAGTAGTTGAGACTGAGGAGTAGGTAGGTGCTTTAGCGAAGTTTTAACATGTATCATTCGGGCGACCGCAAGGGTAGCCCCTACCATACTTAGTTAACACCCAACGTAGGGGCTACCCTTGCGGTTGCCCGAAAACAATAGCTTTACAAACACAACAATTTCCACAAACCTAACAATTCCTCCCCAACAAAACTTCCTCAATATCCTCCAACTTAAAGCCCTTAGCTTTCAATAAAATCAAAAAGTGATACAGTAAATCAGCTGCTTCGTTTTTGAATAAAACATCATTGTCATCTTTTGCTTCAATTACAATTTCTACTGCTTCTTCACCTACTTTTTGGGCGACTTTATTGATTCCTCTTTGGAATAGTTGATTGGTATATGAATCAGGATCGTTTTTGTCGATTTTATCGTGAATGATAGATTCCAGTTCGTATAAAAAGCCTTTAGCGGTTTCTTCTGAGAAACATGTTTTAGCACCGGTATGACAAGTTGGTCCGGCGGGAGTGGCTTTGATCAAAATAGTGTCTTGATCACAATCAATCATTATAGAATTAACTGTTAAAGTATTTCCTGAAACTTCCCCTTTGGTCCATAATCTTTCTTTAGATCTGGAATAGAAGGTTACAAGACGTTCTGCTTTTGTTTTTTCAAAAGCCTCTTCGTTCATGTATCCCAACATTAAAACCTGAAGGGTGTTATTATCTTGAATGACAACGGGTACTAATCCGTTTCCTTTTTTGAAATCGATCATCTTATTGAAATGTTTTTTGATTTTAAATCTTGTTTTAAGTCGGGTATCGCTACTTCGGAGAAGTGAAAAATACTAGCTGCTAAAGCTGCAGAAACATCGGTTTTGGTGAAGACTTCAGAGAAGTGATTCGCGTTTCCAGCTCCTCCCGAAGCGATAACTGGAATGTTGATTGATTTTGAAATCAAGTCGCAAATTTCAATGGCAAATCCATCTTTCGTTCCGTCGTTATTCATAGAGGTTAAAAGTATTTCTCCCGCTCCAAGTGATTCTACTTCTTTCGCCCAATCAAGGGTTAGGAGAGGAGTTTCTTCTCTTCCTCCTTTAACGAATACCTTCCATTCATCATTAATCCATTTAGTATCGATAGCTACTACTACGCATTGACTACCAAACTCGTCCGCTAATTCTTTTACTAGTCCCGGATTTTTAACTGCTGAAGAATTTACCGAGATTTTATCTGCCCCTGAATCAATGATTCTTTTTGCATCTTCCACCGATGAAATTCCGCCGCCAACAGTGAAAGGAATATTAATGGTTTTAGCTACTTTTTGAACTAAATCTGCTAATGTCTTTCTTTTGTCAACGGTAGCGGTGATGTCTAAAAAGACTAATTCATCGGCTCCTTCGTCAACGTATCTTTTGGCTAATTCAACCGGATCACCAGCGTCAATAATATCCACGAAATTAACTCCTTTAACCGTCCTACCGTCTTGTATATCTAAACAGGGAATGATTCTCTTTTTTAGCATAACGTACTTAATTCTTTAAGCGTGATTCTACCCTCGTAAATGGCTTTTCCGATGATTGCTCCATCACACTTCATTTCAATCAATTCTTCAATATCTTTCATGGAAGTGACTCCTCCGCTTGCAATTAACTTGATGTTAGCTTGGTCTAAAATATCTCTATATAAATCATTCGCTGAACCTTCCAACATACCGTCTTTACTGATGTCTGTACAAATTACGTATTCGATTCCTTTGGACTGATATTCTTTAATGAATGGGATTAGCTCCATTTCTGACGTTTCTAACCATCCATCTGTTGCAATCTTACCGTTCATAGCATCTGCTCCAAGAATGATTTTTTCACTCCCGTAAGTCTTTATCCAAGATTCGAAAAGCTCGGCATCTTTTACAGCAATGCTTCCACCGGTGATTTGATTAGCTCCAGATTCAAATGCAATTTTAATGTCTTCGTCAGATTTGATTCCACCACCGAAGTCCACTTTTAAATTGGTCTTAACGCAAATCTGTTCTAATATTTTATAGTTGACCACATGCTTTGATTTAGCTCCATCTAAATCGACCAGGTGTAAATAATGAATACCTGCATCTTCAAATTCTTTAGCAACTTCTAAAGGATTCTCATTGTATATTTTCTTGGAGTTGTAATCTCCTTTACTCAATCTAACACACTTACCATCAATGATATCTATAGCTGGGATGATTCTCATAAGTCAATAAAGTTTTTCAAAATTTGCTCACCAATTCCAGCCGATTTTTCTGGGTGAAATTGAGTCGCGTAAAAATTATCTTTTTCTAGCATGGCTGAAAAAGGGAGGATGTAGTTACTTTCTGCGCTAGTGTTTTCACAAATTTCAGCGTAAAAACTATGCACGTAATACACATTTGTGTCTGATTCAATTCCTTTTAAAAGGGGAGAAGACAGAGATCCTAAGTTATTCCAACCCATGTGCGGTACTTTATCCTGTGGTGGAAATTTCTTCACTTTAGTATCAAATACACCTATACACGCCGTATTTCCTTCCTCGGAATACTCACAAAGCAATTGCATTCCTAAACAGATCCCTAAAAAAGGCTGAGTTAAGTTTTTAATGACTTCATCAAGTCCTCGTTCTTTTAAGTAATTCATTGCAGAACTAGCTTCTCCAACTCCTGGAAGAATAACCTTTTTAGCCGATTTTATTTCCTCCACTTTATCAGTAATAATACTCTCTACTCCTAAACGATTTAAGGCGTTTTGGACAGATTCAACATTACCGGCGTTGTATTTTATAATAGCGATCATAGACTTCCTTTTGTGCTTGGAATACTATTTCCTCCTGTTTTACTTTTAGCCATTTTAATGGCTTTGGCAAGAGCTTTGAAAATAGATTCGATTTTGTGGTGCTCGTTATCTCCTTCAGATTTGATATTCAAATTACATTTCGCTCCGTCTGAGAACGATTTAAAGAAGTGGAAGAACATTTCAGTTGGCATTTCTCCTACCTTTTCTCTTTTAAAATCAGCCTTCCAAACCAACCATGGTCGTCCGCCAAAATCTATGGCAACCTGACTTAAGCAATCGTCCATAGGTAAAAGGAATCCGTAACGCTCTATGCCTTTTTTTGAACCTAAAGCTTCCGCAAAACATTCACCTAACGCGATGGCAGTGTCTTCAATCGTGTGGTGTTCGTCTACTTCTAAATCACCCTTAACCTTAATGTCTAAATCCAGGTTTCCGTGTTTCGAAATTTGAGTCAACATGTGATCAAAGAAATCGATTCCTGTTGAAATATTAGAAACACCAGATCCATCTAGATTGATGTCTATTTTGATATCAGTTTCACTTGTTTTTCTTTCAATAGAAGCTGTTCGGTCTTGATTCTTTAAGAAAGAATAAATTTCAGACCAATTCCATGTAGAAAGGACAGCTTCGTCTAGTTCATCACCAATGAAAATTCCTTTTGCTCCAAGGTTTGTTGCAAGTTCAACATCCGTTGCTCTATCTCCAATAACAAAAGAATTACCTAGATCATAATTACCGTAAATGTATTCATTTAGTAATCCGGTCCTCGGTTTTCGAGTTGGAGCATTTTCTTCAGGGAATGAGCGATCAATTAAGACCTCTTTGAATTCGATTCCTTCATTTTTGAATGCTTCAATGATTTTATTGTGAGTTGGCCAGAACGTGTCTTCAGGGAAGGATTTTGTCCCTAATCCATCTTGGTTTGTTACCATTACGATCTCAAAATCAAGTTCTTGAACGATTTTTGACAGCCATTGAAATACACCTGGGTAGTAGACTAGTTTTTCCAAAGAGTCTAATTGAAAATCGATTGGTGGTTCTTTCACTAGCGTTCCATCTCTGTCTATAAATAGGACCTTTTTCATTACAAGTATTTTAGTGCATTAATTAATCTCGCATTTTCTTCTTCCGAACCGATGGTAATCCTCAGACAGTTTTCAATCAGTTTAGATCTGTTTCGCACAATGATTCCAACATTACAAAGTGATTCATAAATGCTATCTGCATCTTCCATTTCCACCAATAAAAAATTAGCATCAGAAGGGAAGATGGTTTTGACAAATGAAAGCTCATTTAAGGTTTTGATTAGCCTTTGTTTATCCTTTAAGATTTGATCGATCCTTTTAAGAACTGGTGCTGGATTCCTTAAAACCTTTAATGCTTCAGCTTGACTTGCTCCACTAACATTGTATGGTGCCTTTACCTTATTAAACCAGGAAACCATTTCTTCGGAAGCATATGCTAAACCAATTCTCAAATTGGCTAATCCCCATGCTTTTGATAAGGTTTGAGAAACGATTAATTGTGGATATTCTTCTATTAAAGAAGTCATTGATTCTTTATCTGAAAATTCAATGTATGCTTCATCTACCACAACAATTCCTTTGAAAGATGCTAATAATTCAATGATGGTTTCTTTCGGAATGGAATTCCCTGTCGGATTATTCGGAGAGCATAGCAACATCAACTTTACACTATCATCAATGAATTCAAGAGCTGTTCTTGGATCAGGAATGAAATCTCTTTCCATTGGAACCTCAATCAGTTCAACTCCATTGATGTCTGCACTCACTTGATACATTCCGTAAGAAGGAGTAAAACAGATAGCTTTATCTCTGCCTGATTCACAGAAAATTCGGAAAGCAATATCGATGATTTCATCAGATCCATTTCCAACAAACATTTGTTCTGTTTTCATTCCTTTTAAATCAGATAAAATTTGCTTTATCGCGATTTGTTGAGGATCAGGATAACGGTTTAAATCTCCATAAGGATTTTCATTTGCATCTAAGAAAACGTCAGCTTGACCTGTAAATTCATTTCTCGCAGTTGTGTATGCTTTCAAGTTTCTGATGTTTTGACGCATGAAGTCTTTTATATCTAGTCTTGATTTAGTCATTGTTCTTGTTTTTAATGTATTCTAACCTAAGAGTCATGGCATTTTTATGTGCGATTAACTCCTCTGTTTCAGCCATGATCTCAACGGCCGGACCAATATTAAGTATTCCGGTTTCAGAAAGTTCTTGAAAGGTGATTTTCTTTTGAAAACTATCTAAGGAAACCCCGCTGTATTGTTTGGCAAAAGCATTGGTTGGTAAAGTGTGATTTGTACCACTGGCATAATCTCCAGCCGACTCACAAGAGTAATTACCTATAAATACCGATCCCGCATTGGAAATCAATGGTAAGAAATCTTGAACGTTTTCAATGGCAATAATTAAGTGTTCAGGAGCATAAATATTACTCCATTCTAAACACGATTTCATGTCTGGTAATAATATAGCTTTTGAGTTTTGAATTACTTTTTTTGCAATATCTTTTCTCGGAAGAAGATTCAGTTGCTTATCTAACTCTATCAATGTTTCATCAATTAGTTTTTGAGAAGTACTTAATAAAATCACTTGACTATCAGAACCGTGTTCTGCTTGTGATAACAAGTCTGCAGCAACAAATGAAGGAATAGCGGAGTCATCAGCGATTACTAAAACTTCTGAAGGACCCGCTGGCATATCGATAGCCATTCCATCCACCTGACAAAGTTCTTTTGCTTTGGTCACAAATTGATTTCCTGGTCCGAATATTTTGTAAACCTGAGGAACGGTTTCTGTACCATAAGTCATCGCTCCAATTGCCTGAGCTCCACCAATTTTATAGACTTTATCAATTCCGATTAATTGAACGGTGTACATAATAGCATCTGCAATCAATCCATTTTTTTGAGGGGGAGTACAAACTATAATTTCAGAGCATCCTGCAATTTTAGCAGGAATACCTAACATCAATAAAGTTGAGAAAAGAGGAGCACTTCCTCCCGGAATATATAGTCCGACTTTTTCAATTGCTCTGCTTTCTCTCCAACAATTAACTCCAATGGATGTTTCGATTACCTCGGCTTGTGTCTTTTGAGAAAAGTGAAATTTATAGATATTATCGTAAGCGATTTTGATTGCAGCTTTTAAATCTTGACTGACTCTTTGAGAAGCTTGATTAAACTCGGACCGACTAACTTGTAATTGATCCAGCTTAACTTTATCAAAAGTTGAAGCAAAGTCGAATAAAGCTTGATCACCTTCTTTTTTAACCTGATCTAAAATATCAGAAACAGTAGCAGTAAAATCTTGCTGATCAAATAAAGGCCTTTCACAAAGCTTTGGCCAGTCTGATCGAATAGGTTGATTAATAATTTTCATTAGTTCACCATTTTATCAATTGGTATAATAAGAATGTCTTCCGCTCCAGCTTGTTTAAGCTCATCGATAACTTCCCAAAATTTATCTTCTTGAATTACCGAGTGTAAAGAACTCCAACCTTCCTCAGCCAGAGGTAAAACGGTAGGACTCTTCATTACTGGAAGAAGGTTACTTACTGCTTGAATTTTATCATTCGGTACATTTAATAGAATGTACTTATTGTTTTTTGCCTTTTGAACAGCCTTAATTCTGAACAGTAGTTTATCTAGAATTGCTTTCTTTTGGGTAGATAATTTAGGAGAAGCAGCTAAAACAGCTTCAGATCTCAGAATGACATCCGTTTCCTTTAATCCATTTTTAAAGAGTGTATTTCCAGAACTCACGATGTCACAAATGCCATCAGCCAGACCAATATTCGGAGCAATTTCTACTGATCCAGAGATATTGTGAATATCAGCTTTGATATTATTCTCGTCTAAAAATTTCTGAAGCGTAAGAGGGTAAGACGTAGCTATCTTTTTATCACTGAAATAAGAAAGTCCTGGATAATCAATCTCTTTGGGTACAGCTAGTGAAACCTTACATTTAGAGAATCCTAGAGTTTCAATTGTATCAATGTTTTTCTGTTTCTCAATGATATTGTTTTCTCCGATAATGGCAATATCCACCGTACCATCTTCTAGATATTGTGGAATGTCTCCATTTCTTAAATAAAGAATCTCCATTGGGAAATTTCCAACCGTAACCTTCAGCTGGTCTTTTCCATTTTCAATTGAAAGACCACAGGCTTTAAGAAGCTTTAAAGACTCTTCGTTTAGTCGACCTTTTTTTTGTACTGCAATTTTAAGTTTACTCATTTTTGATTGTTGGAGTCTGAGTAAACGGAAAGGTTAGGAAATAAAAAACCCGTCTGATTTACTCAGACGGGTTTTGAAATATTTTGATTTAATCTACATCAATTCCATTACGCCTGAGCGGATAAATGAAAATAATGATGATGTAAATTCTTAAACATGTTTTCTTATTTGAGATTCAAAGCTATGAAATAAAGAAGTAGAAAGTCAAGAGCTTATGCGAAAAAAATAATATGCAGGTAATTTTGGAGCAAAAAAAAGACCATCATTTGATGGCCTTTCATTCTATATCTGTTGTTGCTTATTGAGCAGCTTCTTCTTTTTGGAATCTACCTAGAGCTTTAGTCCAGTAGATGAAAAATGCAAAACCTACAAAGATCCACATTAAGTTTACAGCACCCATTCCGTACCATCCTTGACCTAAGAATTCGTATAATTCGAAACCTTGGTAAGCTAACTCAGCGATAAAATCTGCAATTGTATTAAAGTTCATAGCATTAAATTTATATAGCAAATATAAAGTTTTCTTTTAATATCAACGGAAGAGAAAAGGAAATTATAAATCAGTTAATTTTACGGTAATGATTTTCAGGCTATTTCAAACGAATCGATTATTCGGCTACATACTCAGTTATGTGGTGACCTTGGTTTTTATGGTCTTTGCTTTTCCTGGTTTTGAACTGGTGGAAGGAAGTCTTTTGTATCACCTAATAGGTAATAGTTTAATAGCTCAAACGGTTACTTTTCTTTTCATCGTTTTATTGTTGCCTTATTCGATGATCAGCTTTTTCGAAAAGCATCAACTACATAAGAAATCGGTCTACTTCCAGTACTTCCTATTCCTTCTTCTCACTTTTCCTGTCTTTTTGAAAGGAGATATTCAGGACATGGTTTTATTACCATTATTGATTAGCATATTGAATTTATTGATGTCCTCCTATAACAAGACGAAGGCAAATATTGAAATAGCTCAAATTGGCTTGTTGTTTGGAATTTTGGTCTTATTAAAGTTGGAGAGCTTATTCTTGTTGCCATTCATGATTATTGGGATGGCTGTATTTCGCTCTTTTGTGCTAAAGGATATTCTTCAGCTTGTTTTATGTGCGGTTTCAGTCCCTTTGCTCCTCTATGGATTTGATATGAATGGTCATCTTGGAATAGCGGAAAGAATGATTGATGGATTTGGAGAAATACTAAGCTTTAGTACAGTCCATTTTGGTCATTATGTTCCTTTAATTCCGGCCTCAGTATTTAGTTTGATCGCCTTTTTTAACCTGATAAGTAGAGTTAACTATTTGGCCATACGTCAGCAGCTTAATAGATATGTTTTTATTTGGCTGGCTTTGTTTTCTACATTATTGTTATTTGTGGAATCAGCTGGAGATTTAGGAGTCTATTTCTTTGCTTTGGCTGCAATTGTTCCATTGAATTACTACTTTAAGACTATCAAAAGTAGATTTTGGTCGGATGTTCAAATTGTTTTAATTGCAGGTGTCGCAGCTTGGCTAATGTAAAATGGGAAAGATTAAACTAACAGCAATAGTCCCTACGGGGAACGAAGAAATCAATATTGACGGAGTATTGTCTGGTTTAGACTTTGCCGATGAGTTGTTGGTTGTTGATTCATTCTCAGAAGATAAAACAGTTGAATTAGCCAAAAAGTACACCGATAAGATTCTTCAAAGAGAATATGGTTATTCTGCTTCTCAAAAAAACTGGGCTATTCCTCAAGCAAGTCATGAGTGGATTTTACTGGTGGATGCAGATGAGCGAGTGACTCCAGAGCTTAAAGAAGAAATTATTGCCATGATTAACAGTAATCCTGAAGAAGTTGCTTTCTGGATTGGAAGATCGAATGATTTCATGGGGAAAAGACTTCGATATAGTGGTTGGCAAGGTGATAAGGTCATTCGTTTGTTTAAGCGAGATGCTTGCAGATATGAGGATAAACAAGTTCATGCCGAAATCATTACTGATGGAAAGGTTGGTGAGTTAAAGCATAAGCTACTGCACAATACATATAAAGGTTTAGATCACCATGTAAAGAAGTTGAATAGATATGCAGAATGGCAATCGAACGACTACTTAGATAAAACGAAACGATTAGGTTTCTATCATTTTTTCATAAAACCAGCATTTAGATTCTACAAGCATTACATTCGAGGCTTAGGTTTCTTGGATGGAGTTCCAGGATTGGTAGTATCTGCTTTAGCTTCTTACGCTGTTTTTATGCGCTACGTTAAAATCTGGTTAAAAAAAAGAGACTTGAATTAAACCAAACTTAGTTTAAAGTCTTGCTATCTTTAGGACAATGTTTTTCAGAGATGTTATAGGTCAAACCGAATTAAAGCAATCGCTTATTCAATCCATCAATGATGGGAAATTTGCTCATGCTCAGCTTTTTTTAGGCAAGTTTGGACATGGAGGATTGCCTATTGCTATTGCCTTTTATAGGTATTTGGTTTGTGCAAATAGAAAGGAAGAAGATGCTTGTGGAGCTTGTCCTTCTTGTTTGAAGATTAACAACCTATCTCATCCGGATTTTCACTTCATTTTCCCGCACATTGCTAGAGAAAAGAATCGAGAGATTTCAAGTGGTGCTATGTTGAATGAGTGGCGATCAATGGTGGAGAATCAGAATGGAATTAAAATTCAAAAAGGATATTTCGGTCAAAGTCACTGGGAGGAGCATTTGGCTTCAGAGAAAAAGCAAATTTCAATTCCGGCGATTGATGCATTGGAAATCATAAAGAAAACAACCTATAAACCTTACGAAGCACCTTATCAAGCTGTTCTCGTTTGGATGCCGGAAAAGATGAATACATCAACGGCGAATAAGGTTTTAAAGGTACTAGAGGAGCCTCCAGCTAATACTATATTCTTATTTGTATCTGAATCATCAGAGTCCTTACTGCCAACTGTGATCAGTCGTTTGCAAAGTATTCAGATTCCGAGTATAGAGTCAGATGCTTTTAAGCTGGCTATTGGAAGATTATTTTCGATAGACTCAGAAAGCGCGAAGTTTATAGCAGATAAGACTCAGGGAGATTTCTTGAAAGCTTATGAGCAAGCCTCAAATACAGGTAATGAGTACCGAGAACTCTTTATTGATTGGATGAGAGTTTGTTACAAGATTGATTATTTGAAAATAAGAGACTGGGTAGAACATGTAAGTAAAATGGGGCGTGATGAACAGGTTAGGTTTTGTAACGAAGCGTTAAACATAGTTCGTGATTGCTTGATGATTAATTATGTTGGAGAAGAGTCGCTTTTAAGCTCAAAGAATAATGGAACAAAAAGTGCTGAATTGGAGCGTAATTTTTTAAGTAAATTTTCGCCATTTATTCATGCTAATAATGCCCAAGATATCATTGAAGAAATCAGTGAATTAATCTATCATATTCAAAGAAATGTTTACGGTCAAGTTGCACTGATGGATGTCAGTCTGAAGCTGTGTAAACTTTTGAAAATCAAAGCATAATTAATTGGCTGATTTACTCATTTGCTTATGTGTAAATCGTCTTCTTTGTAAGAATCAAATTATCTAATTAGCAAATCAGCAAATTAACCCCTGATTAATCGTATTTTTATAGCTACAAAAAAACAGGTATGAGTTGTAATGGTTGTTCGACCGGAAGAGGAGATTATGGCGTACCTGCTGGATGTGGAAGTAATGGATCGTGCGGAACGGGAGGATGTAATAAATTAAATGTATTTGATTGGTTATCAGGGGTAAGTGGCCCAGCAAACCAAGAAAAGTTTGATATAGTTGAAGTTCGATTTAAGAACGATCGAAAGGCATTTTATAGAAATGTCGATAAAATTCCATTGACAGTAGGTGATTTAATCGCTACAGAGGCCTCTCCAGGTCATGATATAGGTACTGTTTCTATCACAGGTGAATTAGTTCGTCTGCAAATGATTAAGAAAGGAGTTGACAAGGATAGTGACCAAGTCAAGAAAGTGTACCGATTAGCAAGAGAAAATGATATCACTAAATGGGAAGAAGCGTCTTCTCTTGAAAAACCGACAATGATGCGTGCTAGAGAGCATGCGGAGAGTCTTGGTTTGGATATGAAAATTGGTGATGTTGAGTATCAAGGAGATAAAACAAAAGCTACGTTTTACTACATCGCTGATAAGCGTGTGGATTTCCGTCAGTTAATTAAAAAATACGCGGAGGATTTCAAGATTAGAGTGGAGATGAGACAAATTGGTGCTCGTCAAGAAGCTTCTAAAATTGGAGGAATCGGTGCATGTGGAAGAGAGTTGTGCTGTGCTTCATGGTTGACAGACTTTAAGTCGGTTACTACTAATGCTGCTAGATATCAGCAATTGTCTCTTAATCCTCAGAAATTAGCAGGACAATGTGGAAAGCTGAAGTGTTGTTTGAATTTCGAATTGGATTCATACATGGATGCATTAAAGGATTTTCCTTCAACGAATAAGAAGTTAAAGACTGCAAACGGTACTGCAAATCACTTTAAGACGGATATTTTCAAAGGCTTACTTTGGTACTTCAATCCAGAAGATGGAGGGATTATTTCTTTAGATAAAGATGCTGTTAAGGAAATCATCGAGATGAATGAAAAAGGAGAGTTTCCTGAATCATTGAAACATTACTCGGTTGACTTAGAGGCTAATACTAAAAAGGTTGATTACGAAAATGTTGTGGGTCAAGATGACTTAACCCGTTTCGATAGTAAGCTTAAAAAGAAGAAAAAGCCTTCTAAGAATAGAAACAAGAATAAGAAGCAAAATGCCGGTGGTGGAGGAAAAGCTCCTCAAAATAAGTCACAAGGTAAACCTCAGCAAAAAGGTAAAGAGGGAGCGAAGAATAAACCTAAGAATACAGGTGGAAACAAGCCCAAACCTCAGGCCAAGCAAAGCGGTGAGAGTAAAAAGCAGGAAGGGAATAAAGGACCTAAAAAGCGTCCTCAAAATAGAAAACCCAAACCTCAAAACAAGGAGAACAAAGGTGACAAAGAATAAAGTCATATTGATATTAATGCTAATTGGTGTCACGCTTATATCAAGTTGTGACACCAAGCGTTTTTATGAGGATTACATACCGGTAAATGGTATTGGATGGCATCCTGACTCTGTTTTGTCTATCAGTCCTACTGAAATATCAGATACAATAAGTACGTATAATATTCTGTTAATGATGAGACATACAACAGAGTTTAAGTACAAAAACATGTTCTTTTTTGTTGATATTAAAATGCCTTCGGGAAAGGTGTTAAGAGATACAGCAGAGTTGATTCTTCAGGATAATCAAGGATATTGGTTCGGAGAAGGAAATGGTTTTATAAGATCTGTTGAACATACGATTCATGGTCATTATAAAAGAAATATTAGCTTTCCAGAATCAGGTCAATATGAGTTTTTGATTCAACATGGAATGAGAGATTCTCTATTGGAAGATATAAGTGATATTGGAATAAGGATTGAACGCAATTAATATGAGTGAGAAAAGGTCTTATAAAAAACTGATTCTTTGGTTTTGGATGATATTTATAACAGGTGTACTAGCATCTGTTTTGTTCTTTTACGCAATTGCTAACTGGAATTTATTTGGAGAGCTACCTAGTATTGAGGAATTAGAAAACCCTGAAACTCATCAAGCTACCGAAGTTTATTCTTCAGACGGAAAAGTAATCGGGACTTTCTTTGCAGAGAACAGATCTAACATTGATTTTGACCAAATTTCACCTTTTGTTATTAAGGGACTTATAGCTACTGAGGATGAACGTTTTTATGATCACTCAGGAATTGATCTAAGGTCATTGGCAAGAGCTGTTTCTGGTGGAGGAGGTGGAGGATCCACTATTACACAGCAGTTAGCAAAAATGTTATTTACTGGTGTTAGGTCGAAAAATGTTTTCGAAGCTGTACAGCAAAAGTTTAAAGAGTGGGTGGTTTCCGTTCAACTAGAGAAAAGGTATACCAAGCAAGAAATACTAGCATTGTACTTGAACAAATTTGATTATGTATATAATGCTGCTGGTATTAAATCAGCATCAAAGGTTTATTTCAATAAAGATGCTAATGATTTAAGTTTAGAAGAATCAGCTGTATTAGTTGGAATGGCAAAGAATCCTGTGCTTTATAATCCGAAAAGGAATCCGAAAAATGCATTGAAAAGAAGAAATACGGTTCTTTTTCAGATGTTAAGAAATGAAATGATTACCAGAGTGGAATTCGATTCTTTAAAGCAAATTCCGATTGAATTAGACTTTCAAAGACAGACACATACAGCGGGTATTGGAACGTATTTTAGAGAGGTCTTAAGAAAAGATATTGATAAGCTGTTGAAAGGGGTTAAAAAGGCAGATGGAAGTGATTTTAATATATATAGAGATGGATTAAGAATTCACACGACTATTGATTCAAGAATGCAGAGTTATGCGGAGAGCGCTATGAAAAAGTACTTGGGAGATCATTTACAGAAGTTATTTTTCAAAAGGTTAAAAGGAAGAACCAATGCTCCTTTTACTTTCCAGGATTTAGATCAGAGAACCATTAAAAATACCGTGAATGGTATTTATACGGCTGGAATGAGAAACTCATCTCGTTATTTAAAAGCTCAAGAGAAGTATCCTGAAATAATCAAACCTAAAAGGAAGTATAACAGACAAAAAACAAAACAGAACAGAATCAACAATAAAAAGAAAGCTTATGACCGAGAGCGTGAATCTGTTCAGGTTGAATTGAATCGTTTGAATAGAAATAACTCAGGAAAGGGTGTAATTGTTAAGTTGATCAAAGATTTAAAAGAAAGAAAGACCATCCTTTTAGATTCTATTAAGTTGTTGAAAAAGGAATCGAAAGCCATGCAACCAGAAATTGATGTTTTGTGGGAGGCTTATTCGAAGTATTGGAGGCCTTTTGATGATTCCATGAAACAGGTGTTTAAGAAGCCTGTTGATATGGAAGTTTTCTCATGGAAAGGAAGTATTGATACGAATATGAGTCCGTTAGATTCTGTAAAGTATCACAAATGGTTCTTAAGATCAGGTATGATGTCAATGGAGCCGTCTACAGGATATGTTAAGGCCTGGGTTGGTGGTCCGAACTATAAGCATTTTAAATATGATCATGTACGACAAGGTCGTCGTCAAGTAGGATCTACCTTCAAACCATTTGTTTATGCTACAGGTATTGAAAATGGAGTTTCTCCATGTGAAAAGGTATTGAACATACCAACTACTATTCCTGCTGGTAAATGGGGCTTGTTAGAAGACTGGACTCCAGGTAATGCTTCTAATAGAATTTTGGATGGACAATGGTTGACTATGAAAATGGCTTTAGCCAATTCGGTAAATACCGTTTCAGCGTATCATATGAATCAATATGGTCCTAACGAAGTGATCAGAATTGCAAGAAAGTTTGGATTGACAGGTAATATTGATCCGGTACCGAGTATTTGCTTAGGAACTGCAGATGCCAGTTTATATGAAATGGTTGGTGCTTATTCAGCTTTTGTAAATAAAGGGACATGGATTGAACCGGTTTATGTACTGAAGATTGAGGATAAGTTTGGTAATGTAATTTACGAGCATCGATCTAAGATTAGACAGGCAATGAGTGAGGAGAATGCTTATAAGATGATCCAACTATTGTCTGGAGTGGCAGAATACGGACCTCGATTTGAAGATCCAAGGACAGGAGAAATGAGATCTACTTTTGGAACTGGAATTAGGTTGAGAATGAATGTCAAATCAAGAGATTATGACAATATTCCTGACTCGATTAAAATTGCCGGTAAAACAGGTACTACTCAAAATCAATCTGATGGTTGGTTTATGGGAATGACGAATGACTTAGTTAGTGGAGTTTGGGTTGGTTGTGAAGATAGAGCGGCTCACTTTTTAACTACAGATAATGGATCAGGTACAAATATGGCTTTACCAATTTGGGCTTATTATATGAAAGACGTTTGGAAAGATGAGAAGCTTCCTTATGTTGGTGGAGAGTTTGATGTTCCTGAATCTTTAAGTCATGTGAGTTTTGATTGCACACAGTCAGGTGGTGCAACAAATAGTCCTCGTGATCCAAATCCTTTTGGTAATTAATGAAACCAGCATTTTTTAACTGGAGTTCAGATAAAGATTCTGCTGTTGCTTTATATGAGGCTAAGTAAGCAGGAGAGTTTGATATTCAAGAGCTACTCATTTCCGTTAACAAATCATTAAACCGTGTTACTATGCATGGTTTGAGAAGAGAAGTATTATTAAGACAACTTGATAGTCTTTCTATTCCCTATTCATTCTTAGAATTACCAGATCAGCCTAGTATGGATGATTATGCCCAATTGATGCAGGAAAAGATTGAATCGTTGGTTAGCAAAGGACTTTCTTATGCTGGATTTGGAGACATCTTTTTAGAAGATTTAAGAAAGTACAGAGAAGATCAATTAGCTAAGGTAGGGGTTAAGGCATTCTTTCCATTATGGAAAAGAGATACGAAAGCGTTGATGAATAGCTTCATCTCTGAGGGTTTTAAAACGATAGTTGTATGTGTGAACGTAGAAAAATTAGATTCTTCCTTTTGCGGTAGAGTAATAGATGAGTCTTTTTTTAATGATTTACCGGATGACGTGGATCCTTGCGGAGAAAATGGAGAATTCCATACCTTTTGTTTTGATGGTCCAATCTTTACAAAAGCTATTAATTTTCAAATTGGTGAGACAATTACAAAATCTTACCCTGCTGTAGATGGTAATGCAGGAGAAGTTATCTACTACTTTACGGATATCATTTAGAAGTCTTGTCATTAGTACATATCTTTGCACTATAAAATAATTGTATGAGTTTATTGGTAATTGGTACAGTAGCATTTGACGCTATTGAGACACCGTTTGGAAAAACGGACAAGATCTTAGGAGGTTCTGCTTCATATATAGGTCTTTCAGCTTCTTATTTTGGTTTAAAGCCAAATTTAGTTGCAGTGGTAGGTGAGGATTTTCCCCAGACACATGTAGATATGTTAACTAACCATGGTTTTGATACTGAAGGACTTCAGGTAAAGCAAGGCGAGAAAACGTTTTTTTGGTCTGGTAAATATCATAACGATATGAACTCTAGAGATACATTAATCACAGAGTTAAACGTGTTAGAGAATTTTGATCCAGTTATTCCAGCATCATACCAAGGATGCGAGTACTTGATGTTAGGTAACTTACACCCAGGTTTACAAAAGGCAGTAATCGAAAGATTGGATACGCGTCCAAAATTAATTGCTATTGATACGATGAACTTCTGGATGGATATTGCAATGGACGAATTGAAAGACGTTCTAAAGATGGTAGACGTTTTAACTATTAATGACGAAGAGGCAAGACAGTTATCAGGAGTATATTCTTTAAAGAAAGCTGCAAAGCTAATTTTAGAGATGGGACCAAAGTATTTGATTATCAAAAAAGGAGAGCATGGGGCTTTACTGTTTGATAAAGAGAATGTATTCTTTGCACCAGCATTACCATTAGAAGATGTTCAGGATCCAACAGGAGCTGGAGATACTTTCGCAGGTGGATTTATGGGACACTTGGCTTCAACTGATGATATTAGCTTCGAGAATTTAAAAAGAGCTATTATAAAGGGTTCTGCAATGGCTTCATTATGTGTTGAGAAGTTTGGTACAGAAATGTTACAAGATTTAACTGAGGCGCAAGTAAACGGTAGATCTGAAGAGTTTGTTAATCTAATTAGATTAGATTTAAACTAAGAAGAAGTTTAGCTGACTAAAATAGAAAAAGGACTATCTGTTTAGATAGTCCTTTTTTATGCTCTGGTTTTTGATGTAAGCTGCTCAAATGCAATACTAGGACACAATGTTTGGTCAAGTATATACAATGTGTTAAATAAGCTTATCATAACGTAGGTGTTTTAAAATATCAGCATAAAGTTTAGAGCAAAAAAAAGACCTGCCAAAGGCAGGTCTTTTATATATCTATAAGTGCTAATTATTCAGCAATCATGAAGTCAACTCTTCTGTTAATGTTAGAAGCTTTTCCTTTAGCAAGTGGTTCTTCCTTACCTTTAGATGAAGCAGCTAATCTTGAAGCATCAACTCCGTAAACTTTAGCTAAGTGATCGATTACACTTTGAGCTCTTCTTAATCCTAACTTCTCGTTGTAAGATTTAGATCCAGAAGCATCAGTGTGTCCGATTACAGTTAACTTAACTTTATCGTTAGACTTTAAGTACTTAGCAACATCAGCTAATGCACCGTAAGATTTGAATTCGATAGTTGCACTGTTTAAGTTGAAGTATACAGCAGGTAATCCAGCAGAAACTCCACCAGCAGCAGAACCTTTAGCAGTAATAGTAACCCCTTGGAAGTTAACCATCGCACCACTTTCAGTGTTTGGCTCCATATCCTTAGAATCAGCTACACCATCACCATCAGAATCTAATTCTTTACCAGAACCGTCAACTTTAGCACCTCTTGCAGAGATCTCTTCATCTTGATGATCAGGAACACCATCACCATCAACGTCTAATGCTCTACCAGCACCATCAACAGAAACTCCTGCAGGAGTGTTAGGCTCTTTGTCGTTTAAGTCAGTTACACCATCACCATCAGAATCTTTAGTTAAACCATCAACTTTAGTTTTGATATCTTCAACCTCTTCGATAACAGCCTCTAAAGGATCTTCCCATTCTTCAACAGCATCTGCTTTAGCAAAAGAATAAGTCATACCTACTGAAGTTAACGAGTAGCTGTCGTTAGAACCACCAGCGATTCTAGCATCTAACTTATCTGAATTAACCATTCCTCCAGAAATTTCTCCAAAAAGAGAGATGTTTGGGTTCAACTTATAGTTAACACCAAAACCGATAGGAACAACAGCCTCAGTTGTTTTAGAAGCTTTTTCTCCTAATTGATTTGGGTTTGTTGTATTTCGCTCATAACCATATTGTGACAATAAATTGTTACCAATTAAGGTGTAAGCTGCAGATCTAAACTGAACTAAACCGTAACCAGCTGATAAATAGTAAGAATACTTACTTCCTGGCTTAGTAACGAATAACCTAGTTAGATTAAAGTTAACGTTTAGCGTTGCTGCTGTATAATTTGCGTCAGAGTATATCCATACTTGCTCATCAGCTTTTCTTCTTGTTCCGTTAGCTCCTCCGAAATTAAACTGTCCTCTTAAAGAGATGACAGGGTTTAATTGCTTCGAAATGTGTAAGTAACCACCAAAACCTAATTCTGAATTGAATTTGGTAACTGGTGCCCACTTGTATTGTCTTACATCTCCATGTAGTAATGATAGTCCAACTGCACCACCTACTGACATTGAGTTGATAAAATTTCCTTTTTCTTTCTTAGGTTCCTCTTGAGCAACCGACGAAAAAGCAGTTAAAAGAGCTATCCCTCCTGTAACTAAATGTTTGTTTAAATTCATAGCACTTAAATTTATTTCCTTTACTTATAGTATATGGAGTGCAATATTATACAATACTTTAATCTTTACAAAGGTTTGTAATAATTATTTACACGTTCGAGGCTTTTAACGATTACTTATTTTAAAGGTTACAAATATTTTTTCAGTGTTTGATTAATATGAAGCCTAACCTGATTAAGCTCTTTAGAAAAAACAGCCGTTCTTAATTCTTTGCTTGGAACAATTACAAAATTTCGTTCCTTCCACCTTGGGTGTGGAACTTCAGCCGATTTACAAGGGCTTTTATTATCTGTTAATATAATGTCGATATCTATGGTTCTATCTGAATAACCGTTACTACTTCTAGATCGCTTGAAGGATTCGTCAATAGAAGATATTTGAAGAAGTATTTCGTCAGGATTTAACAGTGATTTAACAATAACGGATTGATTAATAAATGGGAAGTCACTTTCAAACCCTTCGGCCTTGCTTTCATATAGGCTAGATTCTTCAATTATTGCACCAATTAGTATTTCAATGTAGTAGTGAGATTTAAGAATATTCTTTTCAGGTTCTACATTTGAGCCTATGGAAAGCAGGTAGTGATACATTAATTAAGCTTTTTTAATACAGTAGGCTTAAAGTAAGTTTTATTTTTACAGAAAATTATAATTGATGAGAGGCTTTTTTAAAATAGTGTTTGGAACGATTACTGGAATTATATTGATGTTCTTAATTGCATTACTGATTGTTGTAATAGCATCTTCAGGTAAGGAGGAATTCAAGTTGAAAGAAAATTCGATTGTTGAGATCCCATTTAAGGGGAGCTTGAATCAAACACCGGGTGATTTCTTTGAGTTAATCAGTATGAATGAATCGGTTTCATTAAACAGGTTAAGAAAGTTGTTGCCAGAATTGAGTAATAGCGAAAAAGTAAAAGCACTATACCTTAATATGAATAATTTTGGTGGAGGTCTGGCTGAAGCTCAAGAATTAAGATCATTACTTAATGATTATAAAAATAGTGGAGGAAAGATTATTAGTTTCTCTGAATACTATAGCCAACTCTCTTATTATGTAGCTTCTGTTTCTGACAGTATTTATGTTTCTAGAGGTGGAGGAATGGAATGGAAAGGATTAAGTTCTCAGATTATGTTCTTTAAAGAGACCATGGAGAAGTTGGGTGTTGATATGCAGATCATACGTGTTGGTAAATTTAAGAGTGCGGTTGAACCATTTATGTTAACTGAAATGTCTGAGGCTAACCGAAAGCAAACACAACAGTTGATTGATGATATTTGGGGACAAATGCTTAAAGAAATTTCAACGTCAAGATCTGTTTCTATCGATTCTTTAAATCAAATGGCTGATAATATTAGTATCATTTCTTCTCAGGATGCCAAGAATAAAGGAATGATTGATGGAATCATCTATCAGTCGGATTTAAGAGAAACATTAAAAGAAGTGTATACGGATGTGGTTGATCAGTCAAAAGTAAAGGTGAAAGCGAAAAGTGCATATGAAAAGTCAATCGTTGCTGTGTTAAAAGCTGAAGGAGAAATTGTTGATGGACAAGGAGAAATGAATCAAATTGGAGGAGACCGATTGATTAAACAAATAAATAAACTAGCTAAGGACACAACAATCAGCGCAGTGGTGTTGTACGTTAACTCTCCTGGTGGAAGTGCTTTGGCTTCAGATAATATTTACAATGCATTAGAGAAGCTAAAGAAGAAAAAGAAGCTTGTGACGTTTATGTCTAACTATGCTGCTTCAGGAGGGTATTACATTGCAGCTAATTCAGATTCCATCTTTGCAATGGAAAATACGGTAACTGGTTCAATTGGGGTTTTTGGAATGATGCCAAATGCAAAAGAGCTAATGGAAGACAAGTTAGGACTTCATGTTAGTATTGTCAAAACAAATGAGCATGCTCAAATGGGAACCATTTTTAATCCTTTATCAGACTTCGAACAAAAGAGGGTTCAAGTGAGTGTAGATACTATATATAGTAGGTTCTTAAATATTGTTGCTGATGGTAGAGGTATGTCAAGACCAGAAGTTGAGATAATTGCAGAAGGTAGAGTATGGTCTGGTAAGTCTGCTTTAGATATAGGATTAGTAGATAAGCTAGGAGATTTAGATGATGCAATTGTATCTGCTGCCGGTTTAGCTGGATTGGATGATTATGTGGTTAGAACATATCCTGAAGAAAAGAGTAAGCAAGAGAAGATCTTAGAAATGGTTCAAGGAAATAAAATCAAAGAGTCATTTGTTCCAAGCGCTTTACAACCTGTTTTGAATCTATTGAATGGATGGGAGACAAGGCAAGGTGTTATCGCTAGGTCAGAATATTTGATACACATAGAATAATATGGCATTTGTTGGAAAACTGATATCGTGGAGAATGCAAAAAAGAGCCCATCAAATGGAGCTCTTTATAAAGTATCCCGTTGAAGTCCAGCAAGAGTTATTATTAAAACTATTAAGTACTGCTGCCGAAACAGAGTATGGAAAGCGATATGGTTTTGACAAAATCGAAAGCCATGCTGATTTCAAAAAAGCAGTTCCGATAACTAGTTATGAAGATTTGGAGCCTGAAATCAATAGGGTAAAAGAAGGGGAGCAAAACATTCTTTGGCCAACAGAGATAAAGTGGTTTGCACAATCGAGCGGAACTACATCAAGTAAATCCAAATTCATTCCTGTGAGTAAGGAGTCTATTAAAGACTGTCACTATAAAGGAGGAAAGGATATGCTATCCATATACTTCCGTCATAATCCTAAGAGTGAAATTTACAGTGGTAAAGGGATGATTTTAGGAGGAACCAAACAGATCAACCAGATTAGCAATGAGTCGTATTATGGAGATTTGTCAGCGATAATTATTTCCAATTTACCTTTTTGGGTGGCCTTGAAAAGGACACCAGACATGGATATCATGTTAATGGAAGACTGGGATGAGAAGTTGGAGAAAATGGCAAATCAAGTTATTCCTCAAAATATTACGCACATTAGCGGAGTTCCATCCTGGATGCTCATTTTATTCAAAAAGATCCTTGAAAAAACCGGAGCCAATCACATTCATGAAGTCTGGCCGAATCTTGAATTATATATGCACGGTGGAGTTAGCTTCGAACCATACAGAAGTCAGTTTCAAAGCCTGCTGCCAAGTGAGGGATTAAGTTACTTAGAGACATATAATGCATCTGAAGGGTTTTTTGGAATTCAATACAATATCAATGAGCCAGGTTTAATGCTCATGCTGGATTATGGTATCTATTATGAGTTTATACCCATTAGTGAAGTGGATAAACCTGATCCAATAGTTCTTTCATTGGCTGAAGTTGAGCTAAACGAGAATTATGCAATGCTAATAAGTACTAATTCTGGATTGTGGCGATACATGATTGGCGATACAATTAAGTTTATCGCAAGAACTCCATTTCGATTCTTAATTACTGGAAGAACGAAACACTTCATTAATGCTTTCGGAGAAGAGTTGATAATAGAGAATGCGGATAGAGCTATAAATGAAGCGGCTAAAGCCACTCGATCAGAAGTCAAAGATTATACTGCTGCTCCAAAATATATAAGTGATGAATCTACTGGAGCGCATCAATGGTTGGTGGAGTTTGAAGTTGAGCCAAGTGATATGCAAAAGTTTTCAGAGGTCTTAGATAGTACATTGAAAAGATTGAATTCTGATTACGAAGCAAAAAGAAGCAATGACCTGGTATTGCAGCCTCCTATAGTTCAAAAAGTACCCAATGGTACGTTCTACAATTGGTTAAAGTCAAAGTCAAAACTGGGTGGACAAAATAAAATCCCTCGTTTGGCAAATTCACGAATCTTTATGGAAGAGATCTTATCTTTATTGTAATGAGATTTCTATTTCTGATTTTACTGGCTTCCTTTTCCATTAAAGCTCAATTAAAATTGAGTGATTCGTTATCGTTTCCATACGATCATGTTAAAATGAATGCGATCGGAAATGTTTTTGCATATAATCAGGATAGCGTGGTTCTTTTAGATAGTTCGTACGCTTATAAGTTTACCTATGATTATTCTTCCTTAGGGAGTATTGAAAGCCTTAGTTCAAATGTTAGCTTGAAAACATTAATATTCGATAAGAATAACCAATCTCTTTTCTTTTTAGATAATTCTTTAAGTCTGCAGAATCAAAAAAGCATTCCTAGTTCATTTGCATGGGTGGATCAAATCGAATGGCTGAGCAATGGAAACTTTGTAATCCATAATAACGAGAATCATTTATTGATTTGTGATGCTGCATTTAAGGTGATATATGATTCCGGAAATTTGGAAAACTTGTTGGGTTTAAAATATGAAGGATTACAACTGCACGTAGATGGTGATCAAATTCTTTTATGCGGAAGAGAACAACAAGTTGAGCTGGATATGAATGGGGCCTTGATTTCAAACTTAAGGTATTCGATAGAACAGGCGTTTGCTTATTCAGAGGGAGCTCTACTTTGTGAACAAGATAGCATCGTTTTAGGACGTGATTTAAGCTCGACTCAGGCCATATTTGATATAAAGCGGAGAAATGTGAGCGATTTGCAGGTTTTTGATGGCAAAATCTATCTGCTGTCTCAAAATATGCTTTATATTTATATCATTCAATAAAGTCATTTTTATGCATATAGCGATCGCAGGAAACATTGGGTCTGGGAAAACAACCTTAACTGAGAAACTATCTAAGCATTACGGGTATGAAGCAATGTTTGAACAAGCTGATAACAATCCGTATATCAATGATTTTTATGATGACATGCAGCGTTGGTCTTTCAACATGCAAATCTATTACCTACAATCAAGGTATAATGTGATTCAACACTTAAGAGAGTCTGGTAAAAATGTAATTCAGGATCGTACGATATTCGAGGATGCTGAAATATTTGCACCTAACTTACACTCTATGGGCTTAATGACAACTAGAGATTTTGACAACTATATTGAATTATATAAGTTAATCAACAAGTTAGTACCATCTCCAGATCTGTTAATCTACTTGAGAGCTTCAGTATCTACTTTGGTAAGTCAAATTCAAGCAAGAGGTCGTGATTACGAAGCTTCTATTAGATTGGATTACTTAACTAGGTTGAATGAGAGATACGAGGCGTTTGTTGCTTCTTACGAAGGGAACCTATTGATTATCGATATCGATAACAATAACTTCCCTGAGAGTCAGGAAGATTTAGGGAAAATCATCCAATCAATTGATGGTCAAATAAACGGATTGTTTTAATCCGTCTTTTTTATTCCACTAACAGTTTAAACCCTCTTCCGTGTACATTCTGAATTTGAATGTTAGGATCTAGTTTTAAATATTTTCTAAGTTTTGTGATGTAAACATCCATACTTCTTGCATTGAAATAACTATCATCACTCCAGATCTTATTAAGAGCTACACTTCTTTCTAATACTTTGTTTGGATTCAAAGCCAGTAACCTTAATAATTGACTTTCTTTTGATGTTAATTTATGTTCATCAGTTGCCGAGCTCAATACTTGTTTGTTCGAGTCAAACGTCAATGTTCCCATCTCAAACTTAGTCTTTTCATCAGCTAAATCAGTTCCCAAACTTCTTCTTAAAACAGCTTGAATTCTTACCAATAACTCATCCATAGAAAATGGCTTTGTCATGTAATCATCCGCTCCAGCTTTAAATCCTTCCAACTTATCATCTTTCATAGACTTAGCTGTTAAGAAGATAATTGGCATGTCGTTGTTTAAGTTTCGAATCTCTCTAGCTAATGTGAATCCGTCTTTGATTGGCATCATTACATCTAACAAACAGATATCGTACTGGTTGTCGATAAATGATTTCAAGCCTTTGTCTCCATTGTCTTCCCAAGTTGTTTCGTAACCTTTAACTGATAGGTAATCTGATAACAGAGAGCCTAAATTCTGATCATCTTCTACTAATAATATTTTTGCTTTGCTCATGTTTATGCGTTTAATGTGTTCTTAATTAGTTTAATCTCAAAGGTTGTTCCTTTTCCGAGTTTACTGTCTACTTTAATATCTGCCTGGTGCTTGTCTAGAATTGCTTTTACATAGCTAAGTCCAAGTCCAAAGCCTTTTACATCATGTACATTTCCTGTTGGTACTCTGTACAGTTTGTCAAATATCTTTTTCTGATCAGCATTGTTTATTCCTATTCCATTGTCCATTACGCCTATAATCAAATCGTCTCCTTGATTTTTAGTGTAAACAACTACTTCTGGTTCATCTTTACTGTACTTTATAGCATTGTCTAATAGGTTATAGAAGACGTTTGTCATGTGTACCTTATCTACAGCGTATTCATCCAGCTCAGCTCCTAATTGAGCTATGATTCTTCCGCCATTTGAGTTTGCTTTAACTTGACTAGAATCTATCGCTTGGCTTAAAAGCGTATGGATGTTAAGGGGCTCTTTTTTGATTTTAAAACTTCCTTTGTCTAAAACAGCACTTTGTAAAACACGTTCTACAAGAGTCCCTAATCGCAGATTTTCATCAGCAATCATCTTTATGTAGTGACTTCTGTTTTTCTGAGACTTTTCAAAAGATGGGTCTCCTAACATTTGACAAGCTAATGAGATGGTACTGATAGGAGTCTTTAACTCATGCGTCATGTTGTTGATGAAATCATTCTTTACAACGGCTACTTTCTTCTGACTATATATCGTTTTGATCGAGTACCAGAATGTCCAACAAATAGCGATAATGAATATTAAAGAAACCAGCATGATTCCACTCATAGACGACAATAAATACCCCTTATGTCTCGGAAAGAATAAGGATAAGTAGTTAGGGTTATTTGAATAGTCATTAGGGAATAACCTTACTTGGTACGGACTATTAATTAACTCACTTTGATGAATTTCTTCCGGTAGAAATACCAGGTTTTTGTTTGGTGAAATGATCCCAAAATGAAATGCAGCATCAATTCCACTTTCTCTTAACATTACGGTAAGATTATGTTGAATCTTATCTACATCCAATCGTTCTAAAACATTAGGATTCGGATTTTTCTGGAGGAAATCGATTAAAATCTGTTTGAATACATTTTCTCTACTATTGACTCTAACTTGCTTGAAATAATCTATGAAGTTATTTGACTGAGCCAATGGATGTCCCTTCTCATCAATGATTTGAATAGTTTGTTGTGATTCATTCGGAGTAATTTGACTATTCATGTCAATGATTACTTTATTCCCGAAGTCGTCAATAGTATCTATTTGACTCTGTTGATTTAAGTTGAAAGACATTCCGTTATTCAGCAGTGTCCCGCTTAATCGGTGTGACTCTAAAAAAGAAATAGCTTCATCTTTTTCAACCTGAGAAGAAACGGTCATTAAGATTCTAGCTATAGATTGCTGGAATTCTTGTTCTTTTAATTCAACGGCATTTTTAATCCAATAAAACTGAATACCTACTAAACCAAGTAGTGCAGCTGTAATAACACCGATAATTAACTTTGGAAAATCATTCCTCATATCTCAAATTTAACATTTGGCGGGTTGGGATGTAAAGTGGTTAACATTCTTTAACTTCAATTAACCCGCGTTTAACACTAGCTGAAACAGATAGCATTAACTTTGTACATGAAGATGTGATAAAAAATTAATAAGGAAAGTAACAAATCACAAATGTCTTCGTTATATACTAAACTAATAGTCGTTCTTATATTAAAGTTAGGTTAGATAAACTCGTGCAAAAAGGTACCTTCTCAGGGTACCTTTTTATTTTCAGCCTGTTTCGATAAAATACCTTAATTTGTGAACTGGATGAATAAGTTGCTTTTAATTATATTATTCTTTGCTGTTTGTACTGAGTCCTTAGCTCAGAAACAAAAGCCTCGACCAAGAGATTGGTTTGTGATGGATGTGTATGGAAGCTCATGGGAAAACACTCCAAGCAACGTAGAACATATTCACTGGAAGTCTATTGGTTTTGGATTAAACTTCATGAAAGACATTCCTTTGGGCTACTCAGCTCATTCATTTTCCATTGGTATGTCTTATACAGTAGATAAGGTTCACTCGAATTTATCCTTTTATAATCAGACAAGAGGAGTGACAGCTAGCGTGCCGTATCACTTAATTCCAAGTCAAAACAATAAAACATATAATAAAAACAAACTGGTTACTCATTATGTTGAACTACCTATTGAGATGAGGTTTAGAACGAAAGTAAGATCTAAGTTTTTTACCTATGTGGGATTCAAAGGAGGGTATAACCTGTTTAACTTTGTTCGAAGTGAAGAGAATAATGTTAAAGTGAAAACATATAACCTGAATAGAATTGAAGATTTTAGATACGGACCTACTTTCCGAATAGGTTTTGGGGCAATAGGTTTATATGGTTTCTATAATATGAATGGCCTATTCAGTGGTCAGTCCGAAAACTTTATCCCTTTCTCAGTGGGAATCTCATATTTATCAGGTAGATAGTGAAAAAGATTGTGCTTAATATTCTAATAGCCTTACTAATTGGAGGTATTGGCTTTTTTACTGTAGACCTCTATAAAGAATATCAAATCAGGACAGAAAGATGGGATAAAATATCTGTGTTAAAATCGATGGATCTCGAAGATGTGAATGGAAGACCTATTCATTTTGATTCACTGTCAAGCCAGAACAGATTAATTATCAAATTCTCAACCGGTTGTAAGCATTGCAACGAGGAAGTGGAAGAGCTGAAAAAATTACGTAAAGATCTTGCTAACTATGAACTAGTAATGATGTCTTACAACGATTTAAAAAGCATCCGACAGTTTATTAAACGACATGATTTGGAAAGTGACAGCATGTTTACTTTTTATCATGATAGTGGGACAGAGACTGAGTTTTTTCAAAATAGAATATTACCGGCTCTGTACATATATAAAGAAAACGCTAGCTTAGCATTCTTTCACGAAGGAAAGTTAGACGCAGGGGATTTAAAAGATGTCTTGCAATCTTATCAAGGAGAGTAAATGAATAATCAAGCGATAGGTGTATTTGATTCTGGTATTGGTGGCTTAACAGTTGCCAAAGCAATAAA
>Ga0228674_1000380_pt1 | contig 32225 bp, 33 predicted proteins | sample 1D_rmetaG_FD_189054 | JGI IMG/M metagenome (GOLD analysis project Ga0228674, IMG submission 189054) | Seawater microbial communities from Monterey Bay, California, United States - 1D_r | ecosystem: Environmental > Aquatic > Marine > Coastal | place: USA: California | collected 2016-09-26
CTCGGTAATTTGCAACTCTTCCATCACATCAGCGGCTTGACTGAGTTGGCCTTTACCACCATCAATAAATAGAATATCAGGCATCTTAGCTTCACCCTTCTTTAGACGTGTATAACGTCTACTTAGCGCCTGGTGCATCGCTGCGTAATCATCGCCAGGTGTAATCCCTTCAATATTAAACTTTCGATATTCCTGCTTACTCGGACCTTCGCGGTCAAAAACGACACAGGATGCCACCGCTAGCTCACCCTGTGTATGACTGATATCAAAGCATTCCATACGCTGGATCTGTGCATCAAAGCTAAAGGCTTCTTCCAAGGCTTGATAGCGCTGCTCCATGCCTGTCTGACTGGCCAACCGAGATTCAAAGGCTATCGATACATTTTTATTTGCAAAGTCTAGCCAACGTGCACGTGTGCCTCTCACTGAACCAGTAATTTTCACTTTAGCTTCACGCTGCGTACTCAGCATTTCGGCTAATACTTCATGTTCTGCAGGCAGTACAGTAGCAATAATCTCTTCTGGTGGCCGACGCTGTAGATAATACTGACCAATAAAACCAGCTAATAATTCTTCTTGAGTACAATCCTGTGGTGCTTTTGGAAAGTAAGTTTGGTTGCCGAGATTCATCTTATTGCGTACCCGAAAGACTTGCACACAAGCAAGTGCAGTATTCATCTTGCATGTGATGATGTCGCAATCACCAGATAACTCACTGACATATTGTTGTTGTGAGACCTGTCGCAAGGAATCAATTTGATCTCTAAGCTTAGCTGCCTTTTCAAAAGCCAACGCTTCAGATGCCTTTTCCATCTCAGCGACTAAATTCTGAGTCACTAGATCACTCTTACCCTGTAGGAATTTACGTGCATGATCGACATCCTCGGCATAATCAGTGGTGGAGATCAGATCAACACAGGGAGCAGTGCAGCGTTCAATCTGATATTGCAAACAGGGCCTTGATCGATTGTTAAAAAAACTATCATTACATTGGCGAACCTTAAAGATCTTCTGTAATAAACTTAATGTCTCTCTAACGGCACCAACACTGGCATAAGGGCCAAAAAACTCACCCTGTTTTTTCTTTGCGCCACGATGGAAACTCAATCCTGGATAGGATTGCTGCGATGATAAATAGACATAGGGATAGGTTTTATCATCACGCAATAAAATATTATATTTTGGTCGGTGCTCTTTAATCAGGTTATGTTCTAGCAGTAAGGCTTCCGCTTCAGTGTTTGTTACTGTCACTTGAATATTGCGGATCAATCGCACCATCGACTGGATGCGTGTACTGATATTGCTACGATTGAAATAACTAGAGACGCGCTTCTTTAGGTTTTTAGCCTTACCGACATAAAGAATATGCTCATCCACATCCAACATCCGATAAACACCCGGTTGTTGTGTCAAAGCCTTTAGAAAACCCTCAGCGTCAAATTCTTTATTACCCATACCGAGTCATTTGTTGTTTAAGAATATTAATTACAGACCACTCCCGTATCAGAGGTGACTTATACTAAGCGTTGAGCTTAGCTCTTATGGTAGCGAAAACAGCCGCAAATTGCTCGCTAGTCAAACGCTTAGTCTGTGTGTTGTAACGACTACAATGGTACGAGTCTAGCAATTGAAATTGAGGTAACTGGTGTTCAGCTGCATGTGCGAAGGGATAATCTTTTTGCCTTAAACCTAATGCCCGTATCACCGCTTCATGCGCAATACGTCCTAATGCCAAAACAATACCACCATCAACAAAGTCATTAAGCTCTTGTTGTAGGTATCGATTACAGGTCCTAATCTCAGCTGGCGTTGGTTTATTTTGTGGTGGAACACATTTCACAGCATTCGTAATGCGTGTGTTAATCAGACTTAAATCATCATCACTGGCAATTGACACTGCATGACTAGAAAAGCCGAATTGATGCAAGGTTTGATAGAGTAAGATACCAGCATGATCACCAGTAAAAGGCCTACCAGTAGCATTGGCACCATGTAACCCCGGCGCTAAACCAACAATAAGAAACTGTGCTTTTGGATCACCAAAGGCAGCAACTGGCTTACAGTAGTAGTTGGGGAACTTTTCTTTTTGAGTAGCAATAAATTCTGCCAAGCGAGGACAGTCTTTACAGTCTGTGGTGAATGACGAAGACACTGTAAGTTAGAACTTGAGTAACGCCGAGCCCCAAGTGAAACCGCCACCAAAGGCCTCTAGGATAATTGAATCGCCCTTCTTAATACGCCCATCACGCACAGCAGTATCTAACGCTAGAGGGACTGACGCAGCTGATGTATTACCATGTGTATCAACAGTTACAACAACCTTATCCATAGGCAATTTGAGCTTACGGGCCGCTGCCGTAATAATGCGTGTGTTCGCTTGATGTGGGACTAACCAATCAATATCTTCTTTTTTAAAATTGTTTGCAGCTAAAGTCTCATCTGCAATACGTCCCAACGTATTGACTGCCATTTTGAAGACCTCATTACCCTTCATACAGATATGCGCTTCGATTTTCTGTGCATCTCCTGTATCAGAGGGCTGTGAATTTGGTACATGCAGTAACTCTTCATAACGACCATCAGCATATAAGTGAGTGGATAAGATTCCAGGCTCATCACTCTCCTCTAAGACAACCGCACCAGCGCCATCAGCGAATAGCACGCAGGTTGTGCGATCAGTCCAATCGACAATCCGTGAGAGTGTTTCAGCGCCGATAACCAAAGCAGTTTTTGCCATGCCGGAACGGATAAAGCTATTTGCTGTAGCTAAGGCATAAACGAACCCAGTGCAAACCGCCTGCACATCAAACGCTGGACAACCATGGATACCTAATTGCTGTTGTACCAAGCACGCGGTACTAGGAAAGACTTTAGCTGGGGTAGTTGTAGCAACAATAATAAGATCAATATCTTCAGCTGTCTTACCAGCCATCTGCATCGCGAGACGAGCCGCTTTAGTGCCTAGATCAGCTGTAGTTTCACCTTCAGCCGCAATATGCCTTTGCTTAATACCGGTACGTTCTTGAATCCACTCGTCTGTGGTATCAACCATTTCTTCTAGATCATGGTTCGTCAGGATACGCTCAGGGAGATAGCCACCGGTTCCAGTAATGCGTGAAAACTTCATATTAATATTTGGCTACCTTAGAGGAGAAAACGCTCAAGCTGGTTATCAATTAATGTTGGCACACCCTTTTTCGCTTCTAAATGAGCCAACGAAATGGCATGGGCAAATGAGAACGCATCAGCGCCACCATGACTTTTAATAACGATTCCACGTAAGCCTAATAAACTAGCACCATTATAACGTCTAGGGTCAATCTGACTCTTAAAATTCTTTAACGCAGGTAGCGATAGAAAACCTGCAATCTTAGTGAAGATATTTTGATTAAACGCCTGACGCCCATAGTTTGATATCAGTCGTGCAACACCTTCTGTTGTCTTCAAGGCCACGTTACCAACAAACCCATCACAGACCACAACATCCACATCACCACAAAAAATATCGTCGCCTTCAACAAACCCAATATAATTTAGCGCACTATTTTCTAGTAATTTATTTGCCGACTTAACCACTTCATTACCTTTAATCGCTTCAGACCCTACATTAAGCAGGCCCACTTTAGGTTCAGCTATATCCTCAACCACACCGGCAAGCACTGAGCCCATCACTGCGAATTGAAATAGATTATCTGCAGAACAATCAACATTAGCACCTAGATCTAACATATGCGTGTGACCTTTGATTGCAGGTAGGGTGCTATTAATTGCGGGTCGATCAATACCCAGTAAAGTATGTAGAACGTAGCGAGCGGTCGCCATCAAGGCACCGGTATTACCTGCACTGACACAGGCATCTGCGCGATTATCTTTGACCATATTAATGGCCACGCGCATAGAAGAGTCTTTTTTTGAACGCAGGGCTTGTGCAGGCGGTTCATCCATTGCAACCACTTGAGTACTGTGTTGAATCTCAATGCGCTGTAATTGATCAGCTGTTGCTGCTTTTAGCTCTTGTTCGATGCGTGCACTATCCCCCACTAGGATCAGCTTCAAATCAGTATGCTTATCTAGTGAGGAAAGTGCCGCTGGAATAACAACACTTGGGCCGTGATCACCACCCATTGCATCAAGAGCAATCATTGTAGCCATAGAATCATTTACGTCCAAAAGAACGCCTGGATTGGTGGTGTGTCAGGTGAAAAAGGAAAGAAGAACTAAAGAATATTTAGTCTTCCTCTTCAACCTCTGCTGGTTTAATCACTTGGCGACCACGGTAGTAGCCATCTGGTGTGATGTTATGACGACGGTGAGTTTCACCCGTAGTCGCATCAGTAGATAGAGTGGTTGCACTCAAGCTGTCATGTGCACGACGCATGCCGCGTTTTGATGGGGTTTTACGCCCTTGTTGTACTGCCATAGTCTTTCTCCAAACTACTTAATTTTTAGATCTTTTAATTGTGCAAAAGGGTTATCACGATGAGACGCTTTATCCTCATCATTAAATCCTTGTAACCACTGCTTTGTTTTTGGATCACATTGATCCAGTTCTTCATGCTTTACAACGATTGGCAATCCCAAGATCACCTCATCGGCTACTAAATTCACGGTCTCAATGTTCTGACCATCATACTCGTATATCTCAATACCTTCGCGCTGAGCTAATTCCATTTTATGCGGTGTCACCATTATAAGGTGAACCGGTTGCTCTACGACTACTTCTGTATCCTGCATACAGCGTTGGCAGGTTTGTATCACAGTACCTGAAATAAATCCTTGCACCATGGCAAAGCCTAGTTCCGATTTCGAAAACGAAAACTCCACCAACAAACTCGTATTTGTGTGGTTAACGAATTCGGAAATTCGGGGAATCGAACCAACACCAATCTCAGCTTTAATAATGCGTTGCTGCTGAGCAAAGAGCGCGGGATCAAAATACAAAGGAAAGTCGTTGCTCATTGGGCGGCCAAGTGTATAGTTTGCGTGCTTATCAGTCAAAGATTTTACTTAAATCAATCACTTCGGCAAGGTTATACTAATACAATGAATTCCAGTACCCCTATCGTACTAGCTTCTAGCTCTCCCTATCGTAAAGAGTTGCTGGAACGCTTGAATATTCCATTCACGTGTCAGTCTCCAAATATCGATGAAAGTCGACTGAATCAGGAAGCACCAGAGACCTATGTTGAACGACTCGCTATCGCCAAAGCGACTGCATTAGCTGAAATATACCCAGAACACCTAATTATCGGCTCAGACCAGTGTAGCGTGGTTGCTAGCGACATCGTCGGCAAGCCCGGCACACGGCAGGCTGCTATTGCACAACTAGAGACCTGTTCAGGCAAGACTCTAACCTTTTTCACCGGGTTAGCCTTAATCAACCCGCTTAGCGGCTGGCAAAGAGCCGCTGTAAGCCGTTTTGAAGTCACATTTCGTGATCTGAACCGAGCAGAGATTGAACGCTATATCGATATAGAACAACCGTTAGATTGCGCTGGAAGCTTTAAATCAGAACGCCTAGGTGTCAGCTTAACGCAGGCCATGCATGGTGATGATCCGAGTGCCTTAGTTGGGCTACCTTTGATTCAACTAAGCGCTTTCTTACGCGAATATGGCATCAACTGCCCTTAAATCACCCATATATCAGTCAATATCTGCTTAAATCTAACTAATATCAGCGTAGTTGTGGGCTTACCAGACTAAGACTAGAGGCAATGGCAGTACCGATACGACTTGCAAATTGATCTAAAACGTTCGGCTTGATGCTGTAATCGATAATCTCTTCCGCTTCAATCAAGTCACGGGCGACTTCATCGGCACTGGCTAAGCCATCGATCAGTCCCAGCTCTAAGGCCCCTCGACCCGACCAGAAAAGACCACTGAATAAGTTCGTATTATCTGCCAAACGATCACCCCGGCCAGCCTTTACGACGCTGATAAATTCCTCATGTATTGAATTAAGTAATCCTTGTAAGTGGTTCTTTTCAAATCTATCTACTGGAGCAAATGGGTCGAGTAAAGCCTTATGCTCACCGGCCGTCAATAGTCGCCGTTCAACGCCCAATTTATCCATCGCATCGACGAAGCCAAAACCATCCATACGGACCCCTATCGAGCCAACTATGCTAGATTCATTGGCGTAAATCTCATCGGCAGCGACAGCGACATAAAGCCCACCAGAGGCACAGACATCGTCAACCACGGCATACACCTTCTTTTCCGGATGCAGTGCCTTCAAACGCCTGATTTCTTTATTTATTTGCGCCGACTGTACCGGAGAGCCCCCTGGGCTATTGATTTTGATGATAACCGCCTTGGCGAATGTATTATCAAAGGCATCACGTAAGGCTTGATTGATCTGTTCTGCATTGGCACTTTCGCCATCAGCAATAACACCATCTAACCGTACCATCGCACTATGTGGTTGCGTTGAAGAAACCCCATAATCAGCTCCGTCAATAGCAAATAAACCGATTAAAAACAAAGAGAAATATAAAAAACCTAATGTTTTAAAGAAGATACCCCAGCGACGTGAACGGCGTTGCTCAACAAGCCCTGCCGAGGCGATACGCTCTAGCGCCTGACGTTCCCAGTTTGAATCTTGATCCATTATCATTAATCCTAAAAGTCATTATTTATTTGGTTTATAACGTCCTAAACTGGCTTGAGTTGTGATTGCCAACGCTGCAATTCTACCGCTAACGGTGCCGAAAACTCGTAATTTTGTCCCGATATCGGCATTTTTAGACGTAAATTACTCGCATGTAGAAACATCCGATGCAGTCCCTGTTCACCGACCACTCGATTATGTGCAAAATCACCATAACGTTTATCGCCAACGATAGGATAACCCTCTTCCTGCGCATGCACTCGAATCTGATGTGTACGACCAGTACCAATTTGGGCACTAAGCAAGGTTAAATGTTCTTGAAACAGCTGAATTGAGGTGAATACGGTCTCTGCACTCTGCCCCTCTTCGTCTACTCTCATTTTACCCATGCCAAAGTCATCCCCCTTTTCTAGCGCATGTTGTACGACCTGTTCTCGCGCTTTCCAGTGCCCTTTGACCATCAGAGTATATTGTTTATGGGTTGCCGCACTTTGCATCGCTTGCTGCACTTCAAGCAATGCTGCCCGTGACTTTGCCAAGATCAAAACACCACTGGTCTCTTTATCGATACGGTGGGCTAATTCCAAGAATGGCTGATTTTCACGACTTGCGCGCATCGTCTCGATAACACCAATAGGATCACCACTACCACTATGAGATGAGAGTCCTGAGGGCTTATTGATCACCATCAGACGATCATCCTCAAATATGATCTGCTCTTCCAAGCGCTGTTGACGCTCCGGAGAGACCTCATGCTGTCGCGCATTTTCGGCACTGATCGGTGGAATACGTACTAGATCACCCTCTTTCAGGCGATAAATTGGCTTAATACGTCCCTTATTCACGCGCACCTCGCCACTACGGATAGCTCTATAGATACGACTTTTAGGTATTTTTCTGAAGTACCCCAATAGAAAGTTATCGACCCGTTGGCCTGCGTTCTTAGCGTCGATAGTGGCCCACGCTACTTTAGGTGAAGACATAAAAACCTCGATTGATTAGTCGTTTGCTGAAGCTTGAGATGATTGCTATGATAGTTCCACTGAGTCGCTCTACACAGCGCGTAACAAAGCGCAAAGTAGTAAAATAAATAAATTAGTCTAGTAAGAAAAGCGAACTCAGCATGACGCATGATTCTTGTTCAATGATACAAGAGTCCGCACAGAATTTATCTGGTTGCAGTAGCAATCAAGTCAACAATAATATTTATGTTTATCCTACTTTCATTTGGGCTGTTGAGAAATCATTTTCTTTCTCACGCTCTCCCCCAAACCCTTCGAACAGCGTTGCTTGCAATGCCGTGTCTACCTATGACACAGAGAACACTCTCCTATCCGAAGCAAGGTCTAGGGCATGCTGCCCTGAAAGTGGGTTCAAAAATTTGGAACCTTCATGAAAAGAATATTAGTCAACGCAACTCAACAAGAAGAATTGCGCGTAGCAATGGTCGATGGTCAACGTCTTTACGATTTAGACATCGAGATCCCATCAAAAGGTCAGAAAAAGGCCAATATCTACAAGGGCTTCATTACTCGCATTGAGCCGAGTTTAGAGGCAGCCTTTGTAAACTATGGCGCAGATCGTCACGGCTTTCTGCCCTTCAAAGAAATATCTAAGAGCTATTTCAAGAATGGTGGCAATGGCTCGACACCTCGCAGTGCGATAAAAGACCAAATCAAGGAAGGCCAAGAAGTTTTGGTCCAAGTTGAGCGTGAAGAACGTGGTAATAAAGGTGCAGCACTGACGACATTCATCAGCCTAGCTGGTCGATATCTCGTTCTTATGCCTAACAATCCTCGTGCTGGCGGTGTTTCTCGTCGTATTGAAGGGGATGATCGCCAAGGTGTACGTGAAGCGCTCGATAGTGTCGCAATACCCGAAGGCATGGGTGTAATCGTCCGCACAGTAGGCGTTGGCCGTACCAGCGAAGAGCTCACCTGGGATTTAGAATACCTAACTAAGATTTGGGATGCGATCCAGACCGCCTCAACCACCAAAAATGAGCCCTTCTTAATTTATCAAGAAAGCAACGCCATGATTCGTGCGCTGCGTGATCATTTCCGTAATGACATCACTGAAATCATTATTGATGACGAAAAAGTGTATCAGGATGCGCAAAAATTCTTACAGCAGGTGATGCCACAGAGTGAACGCAAATTAAAGCAATATACTGATCATGTCCCTCTATTCAACCGTTACCAAATTGAAGGTCAGATTGAATCGGCGTTCCAACGTGAAGTGACCCTGCCTTCTGGTGGCGCCATCGTTATCGACCATACCGAGGCATTGCTTTCTATTGACGTTAACTCAGCTCGGGCAACTAAGGGTAGTGATATTGAACAGACTGCCCTAAACACTAATTTAGAAGCTGCTGATGAAGTAGCACGCCAACTACGTCTACGCGATCTGGGTGGTCTAATTGTTATCGATTTCATCGATATGCTAGCCAATAAGAACCAGCGTGAAGTTGAAAATCGCCTAAAAGATGCAGTTAAACTCGATAGAGCACGTATCCAGCTCGGTCGAATTTCACGATTCGGCTTGCTTGAAATGTCACGTCAGCGCCTACGCCCATCATTAGGTGAATCAAGCCAGATCGTTTGTCCTCGCTGTGATGGCCATGGCACTGTGCGTACTAATGAGTCATTAGCCCTCGCGATCTTACGTCTACTTGAAGAAGAAGCGATGAAAGATATGACCTCCAAGGTCGTTGCTCAAGTGCCTGTCGAAGTCGGCACTTTCTTACTGAACGAAAAACGTACCTCACTGCAAGAGATCGAGGCACGGCATAAACTTGATCTTGTTATCGTGCCACAGGCTAATTTTGAATCACCACGATTTGTCGTTCAACGACTACGTAGTGATGATACTGAAGTTGAAGGCAAAACTAGTTTCGAAATGGCTATGGTAGAAGAAGAAACCACCATTGAAACCATGACGACCACTAGTCGACCCGTAGAAAAAGCAGCTGTATCAGCAGTCAGCATCGCTCCTTCAGCACCTGCACCTGCAGCAGCTAAAAAAGACGTGAAAGAAAAGAAGCCAGGCTTACTGAAGCGACTATTTGGCAAATTGGGCAGCACAAAGACTGAAGAAAAAGCAGAGCCAGAAGAAACCAAACCTAATGAACGCCCTAATCGCAACAACGGTAACCGTTCACGCAATGATAACCGTCGTGGTGGCCGTGGCCGAGGTCGTGGACGAAATGACAATCGCGCGCGCACAAATAATAACGATAATAATCGCCAAGAAAGCCGTCGTAATGAAGGCAATCGTGATGAAAAATCAAATAATGAGAATAACGGCAATCGTCGACAAGATGATCGCAACTCTGGACGTAATCGCAACCGTAATCGTTCAACACAATCAACTGAGACCAATAACAACGATCAGGCAGATAAAGTAGTAACAGCTACAGCAGCTCCAGAGCAACAGGGAAACAACTCAGAAACTCGCAACCCTGAAGCACGTGAAAGTAGTAGCCGCTCACGTGGTCGTCGTGGTGGTCGTGGTCGTGGTGGACGCAATCGCAATACAGAGCGAAACAATCAAAATTCAGATGGCAATGTCGCAGAAAGCAAAGCAGCAACAACCAGCGATTCTAAACCAACTGAGACAACACAAGCTCCTGCTAGCAGTGCGAATGCATCAAACCATGATGCAGCAACTAGAAGCAGCTCAAGCTCAGCTAATAACAGTAGTAGTAACAGACGTTTCCCAAGTGCAGCGGCAACTAAACCAGTTGAAAGTAACCAACCTGTTGCAACTAAGCCAGTTGAAAGCAAACAATCCGTTACAGCTAAATCAATAGAAGGTAACAGCAAGCCTACCCCTACAAGCAAACCCAAATTAAATCAGATTGAGACCAAGTCTGAGTTTAAAGAAATTACGGCAGAGGCTGCTAAACCACGACAAGTTGTAAACAAGACTTCTGAAGCAAAGCCTGTCAGCGTAGCACCGGCAGCAGCACCAAAGGTCAAATTACAACAAGTCGAAACTAAGAAGGTAGGTAGTAGCGACTAACAGCACAACAAGCAATAACATAGATGGTTAAGATTATGATCGTATAGTCTTTGATAATAAAACGTCTAACAAACAAAAAAGGGCAGCCAATGGCTGCCCTTTTTTTATCTATCACTTTCACCCTATATGCTGACTACCTTTGAATTCAGCTACGCCTTCCGCACGACAGCAGTATTGAGTGCCCAGAGCATTGCTTTGCCTCCCCATAGACCTAGATTATAGGTAAATACCTTTTTCCAGATATCTGTCTTTTCACCACTCAGATTAGCATTGATAAGTGCCAACACCTCCTCACTATCTATACCACTGACATAGACCTGAAATGCAGGAATAAGAACAAAAGAAATCAACAAGGCAATACTAAAAAAAATCAACGCGCGGCGAAGAATGATCAGCATCTAAAACTCCCCAAATAGCTTAAGTTCTAAACTCGAGACGACGTCCCAGTGTTAGTACATCAGTTAGCTGTCCATTCTGATAAACGATCTCACCATTAACGATAGTGGTATCTATCAATGAGCGGAAGGTAAATCCATCAAATGGTGACCAATCACACTTATATAGAACAGTTTCAGGGGTATCTGTAATGCCTTTATCCATATCAACGATAGTGATATCAGCCCAGTACCCTTCACGCAAATAACCACGATCAATCACACGGAAACGATCAGCTACGTTATGGCTGGTGACCTGCACCACCTTTTCTAAACTCAACTGCTTATCCTGCACCTTTTCAAGGACACTAGGTAAGGCATATTGTACTAATGGTAGGCCAGCCGCAGTCTTGAAATAAGTACCTGTCTTTTCCTCAAGTGTATGCGGGGCATGATCTGTTGCAATAATATCAATACGACCTTCTGCAACAGCTTTAATTAGTGCCGCTCTATCACTTGCTTTTTTGATTGCCGGATTACATTTTATAAAGGCACCGCGCTGCTCATAGTCCTCTTCCGAGAAAAACAAATGATGGGCACAGACCTCGAGGGTAATTTGTTTATCGTTAACATCACCTGGAGCAAAAAACTCTAGTTCTTTTGCACTGGTGAGGTGTAATACATGTAGACGTGTACCATGCTTTCGAGCGAGACCAACCGCTCTTTCGGTAGAGGCATAACAGGCCTCTGTTGAACGAATCTCTGGGTGAAATTTTAGAGGTATATCTTCCCCATAACGCTCACGATATAGGTCTTCATTGCGTTTAATCATCGGGGTGTCTTCACAATGAGTGATAACAATAGTCTCCACATCAGCAAAGATGTTATCTAACACAACAGGATCATCAACTAACATATTGCCGGTTGAGGCACCCATGAAGACTTTGATGCCACAGGTCACACCATTTTTCAAACCACGCAACTCATCTAAGTTGTCGTTAGTCGCCCCCATGTAGAAAGCATAGTTGGCGGCGCACTTACCTTCCGCCATAGCAAATTTGTCATCTAAGGCTTTTAGGGTGACGGTTGGTGGTTTGACATTAGGCATGTCCATAAAACTAGTAATACCACCGGCGACTGCGGCACGTGACTCGCTTTGCAAGCCACCTTTATATGTTAGGCCTGGGTCACGGAAATGAACCTGGTCATCAATCATGCCTGGCAAAACATACTTACCAGCTGCATCAATGACTTTATCAGCCTCACTAGGCTGTAGGTCTTTCCCTATTTTGTGAATACGACCGTTGACGATTAAGAGGTCAGCTTGCTGCATCTGCCCCTCATTAACTAAAGTTCCATTTACAATGAGTGTTTTCATACCATTATCTTAAGCGCACTTACCCACGCTGAAAACCCCTATTTCACCTACCCTAGCCTAAAATTTCATAGATTAGGTCTAGGTAGACTAGGATCATTACTAAGGAATGTGTCGCTAGGATTATGAGACGTTGTGGTTATCATTTTGGTCTACGATACCTCTTGGCAATAGATTAGAAATCTATGCAAGTCAGTATGTTAGACGCTATTTTCAGCCAATAATGGCGGAGAGCGAGGGATTCGAACCCCCGGACGGGATAAACCGTCAACGGTTTTCAAGACCGCCGCATTCGACCACTCTGCCAGCTCTCCGTGTCACCTACTTATATTCTGAACGGTTTGGAATACTACTCTGATAGCAGCCCGTACTGAGATAAATTGGTTCGAGATGATCACCTACTTATACGGTGTCAGTCGAGGGACGTAATTTAACCATATTAGGCCCTCTAAACCTAGTAAAATTGGTATTAAAGAGAGCTTTGAGCGTTTTTTGATCGCTCAACCTTAAGCCCTAACAAGCGGCCAAAGCTCAGAAACCTGGAAAACTATAAAACAATCAGCAAAGAGCCCTTATACATCGTCTAAAATAGTTTTATTTATTGGCTTTATGTTATTGAACTATGCTGAAAATCGGCAGTCTATTAAACAATTCGTGCTAGCATGCTAGCATTAGCTAACTTATAGTTTATTTAATATTTCCAAATTATTTACGGAGCAAGCAATGGCCAATTACAGTTCTTCGGTACCTTCTAGTACTGCCTTAGGTATTAATAAAGTTTTACGTAATACCTATCTACTATTATCGATGACCCTAATCTTCAGCGCACTAACCGCTGGTCTATCGATGATGGCTAATGTTAGCTTCGCTGTTTCTATGGGCTGTTCTTTTGGTGCAATGGCTCTGATTTGGTTGGTATTACCACGAGTTGCCCAGTCTAGCGCTGGTATCGGTGTTGTTTTTGCAATTACTGGTCTACTCGGATTTGGTTTAGGCCCGATGCTAAATGCCTATCTTCAGTTAGGTAATGGTGCTGAAATAATTGCAACAGCCCTAGGTGGCACCGGTGTGATCTTCCTTGCGCTTTCTGGCTATGTACTCACTACCCGTCGTGACTTTAGTTTCATGGGTGGCTTCTTAATCGTTGGTCTCGTTATTGCCGTAGTCGCTATGTTGGCTAACCTATTTCTAGCGATTCCAGCCTTATCACTGGCTATTTCAGCAGCTATCATTTTGATTATGAGCGGCTTAATCTTGTTTGATACTTCGCGCATTATTCATGGCGGTGAGACTAACTACATCATGGCAACGGTCTCTTTATACCTGTCGCTGTATAACATCTTCGTCAACTTGCTAGCTATTCTAGGCATGAGCAGCGACGACTAAACGCTGTAGACAACATACTAAAAGCCCGCCCTATTCCGGTGGGCTTTTTTTTGACTAGCGTTTTATAGAATGAGGTTTAAATTATGGATGGAATGAAAATCGCTTCAGCGATCTTTTTAATTTTGATTCTGGTTTTTCTATTACCTAGAGCCAAGAGCATGCTCACAAATGCACCTAAGGCAGAGGCTGGTGATTGGCAGGCAGCCATTATTCCACTGGCTGCAGTGGTTGGCTTTATCGCTCTATTAATGTGGCTTGTTTAACACTAAGACCTATCAGCTAGTCAGGCTCAATATCCACCTTCCAAAACGTACTGACTGTTATAGCCTTTTAGTCACGGAAGTTATCAAACTGTAGCGGCACACCAAAGTCTTGGTCACGCATCAATGCAATAGCTCCTTGCAGGTCATCCCGTTTTTTACCGGTCACTCGCACCTTCTCGCCTTGAATCTGGCTTTGTACTCTAAGCTTGCCTTCTTTTAAGGCTTTTGTAATCTTCTTTGCAATGTCACTATCAATGCCTTGCTTAATAGTTAAAGTTTGCGTTGCCCGTAGGTTTGCCTCAACCATCTTACCCTTCTCGACACAGTTTAAATCGACACCGCGCTTAGCGAGTTTTTGACCAATGATGTCGTAGATCTGCTTGATTTGAAATTCATGCTGAGCTTCCATTGTAACGACAGTATCCTTTAAGCTAGCCTTAGCATCACTGCCTTTAAAGTCGAAGCGAGTGCTAATCTCGCGGCTGGCTTGATCTATCGCATTAGTAAGTTCGTGAAGGTCGACTTCAGAGACAACATCAAATGAGGGCACTATACTGCTCCAAAAATTGGCTAGGTTAATAACATGCAAAGTAATGTAATAATTTCTATCGGTAGTTTCAATAGCGCAATCGCAATCTTATTCAATGCCTTTGGCGCACATGGCTTAAAAGATCGCTTAGAGCCTCGTTGGCTTGAAGTCTTTGAGACTGCTTGCCGCTATCATTTATGGCACGGGATTGGTCTCATCTTACTCGGTTTATTAGCATCACGTTTAACTCAGGCACGCAGCACACAAATTGCTAGCCTGATGTTAATGGGTATTATCCTCTTCAGTGGTAGCTTATACCTATTGAGCATCACACAGTTAACTTGGCTCGGCATGATTACACCTTTGGGAGGCCTTAGCTTTATCGCTGCTTGGTTACTATTAGGCTGGAGTATGCGTCAGACATTACAGTCATAATCAACCATCTAACTCGTTCACAGAAGTTTTGTTTGTAGACTTTGTTGCTGCTCAGTTGGAGTTTCTTTTAAGTCTATATCCAAGCTATCAGCAACATGGATAGAACCAGAAGATAGAATCTTCGCTGTCAAACCACCATGTCCGCGTAGCGCATTGAATACACCAAGGCCCAGTTGCTGTTCTAGTTTCTTGCAGGGATGACAAAGTCCGGTGATTTCCATTCGCACATCACCGATAAGAATAATCTGCTTCACTAACGCATTTAGATTGATGCCTGATATTACTAAATTACGCCGCAGATTAGCTGGAGTGATATCGACCGACGGTAGGAATGATTGTACGACAGCCAGATATTCAGATTGAATCAAAGTGACTTGCCGTTTACTACCACTATTGGCACTAGCACGGTCTCCTTCTAGCCCTAGCCCAGCAACGGCGTTAACTTGCATGACCTGCCTCATAGGCAACCCTCGCGCAGGCCTCAGGCCGATCCATTCAACCCGTCCAGTCTGGACAAAATTTTGTTTTAGTTGGTCCATATTTGAGCCGAATAGGCCACCCTAGTTAATATTGTTAATTGTGTTTAATTAATTAAATCAACTGCTTAGAGCCTATTTTGTATAGATTACTTGTGTTACCACAAAATCTCACCTAAAGTAATTAAGTCCCCAAAGCTCGTACGCAAGTATGGGTTTCTAAGCCTGCATGACCCAACCCATGCGGGCTTTTTTATGTCCAAAATTTAGTGCCAGCTAAAATTAATTTAGAGTTAAACGATCGATGCCACGCATATAATGGCGCAGTACTTCGGGTACGGTGATACTGCCATCGGCATTTTGATAGTTTTCCAATACGGCCACTAAAGTCCGCCCTACTGCCAACCCTGAACCATTCAAGCTATGCATTAATTGAGGCTTTTGATCTTGCTCGCGCCAACGTGCTTGCATCCGGCGAGTCTGAAAATCGAGAAAATTACTACAAGAAGAGATTTCTCGATAGGTCTCTTGTGCTGGCAGCCAAACCTCGATGTCATAGGTCTTAGCCGCAGAAAAACCAAGGTCACCACCACATAGGTTAACAACACGATATGGTAGCTCTAAAGCTTGTAGTACGGCCTCTGCTTGGCCAACAATTTCTTCTAAGGTCTGCCATGATTGTTCAGGATGAACCAACTGTACCATTTCGACCTTTTCGAATTGGTGTTGGCGAATCATGCCACGCGTATCTTTACCATAGGAGCCAGCTTCTGAACGAAAACATGGAGTATGCGCAACATACTTCAGTGGTAGCTGTTCAGCTTTGGCAATTTGATCACGCCAGAGATTAGTTACCGGAACCTCAGCCGTTGGAATAAGGTAATAATCACTATCACACTCTAGTGGAAACAGGTCTTCCTTAAATTTAGGTAACTGACCAGTACCACGCAGACTATCGCTGTTAACAATAAAAGGTACGTTAACCTCTTGATAGCCATGAGAGCGTGTGTGCATATCCAGCATTAACTGCGCTAAGGCCCGGTGCAAAGTGGCCAAGTCACCATGCATCACAGCAAAGCGCGAGCCGGTTAGTTTTGCTGCAGTCTCAAAATCTAATAGATTCAGATTTTCGCCTAATTCAACATGATCTTTGACTTCAAAATCAAACGACTTAGGCTCACCCCAACGACGCACTTCTTCATTGTCGCTCTCATCTTTACCTACAGGTACAGATTCATCTGGCAGATTTGGTATACCCAGCAAGATATCATTCAGCTGTGTCTGTATCAGCTGTAGCGCCTGTTCTTTTTCTTTTAAGTCACGGCCTAATTGATCAACCGCTTTTTTAAAAGGCTCAATATCTTCACCAAGGCCCTTTGCTATGCCAATCTCTTTCGACTTCTGATTACGCTCTTGCTGTAGCTCTTGCGTCTCAACTTGCAGTGTTTTTCGTTGTTCTTCGAGTTGATTAAACAGTATCTGATCTAGCGTATAACCCTTTATTGCAAGGCGTTCAGCAGTTGTTTCAAGTTCATTACGTAATAGTTTTGGATCTAACATAGCGTGTCAAAAGTAGTTTAAATAGAAAAGGATTTAGCCAGCATAAGACCAGCTCCGGCGGCCATGATACAGACCACTACACTGAGTACAACATTCAGTAGAGCGCTCAAATATTCACCTTCTAGAATGAGTTGTAGACTGTTATATGAAAAAGTTGAAAATGTGGTGAAGCCACCCAACAATCCCACCAATAAACTGGTACGTAATTCTGCTTGCAAATAAGACTGTTGCGTAAGCTGTAAGGCAATCAAGCCAATCAAAAATGAGCCTAGTGCATTAACACTGAGCACACCGACTGGAAAACCACCTGCATACCACTGATCAACCCGTGTCACCATGAGGTAACGTAGTACAGAGCCTAGGCCACCACCCAATGCAATCCATATCAACAGCATACAAGTCCTACGCTTCGTTTATAATAAGTGAACATGACAAATTTTAACGCCTAATGACGCATTCTACCCAAATTTCCGAGCTGTTCGCAGATTGTTTACCGCAAGATAACATTCTAAGCACCACAGAAACTATGAAACCATACGAATGTGATGGTTATACTGCCTATAAAACCTTACCTCTAGCGGTATTAATGCCAGAAAATCGGGCACAGATCATCGCCTGTGTGCGACGTTGCCGCGAACAAAACATACCCATCGTGACACGTGGTGCTGGCACTGGTTTATCAGGGGGCGCCCATCCTATTGCGCAGGGCGTGTTATTGAATTTGAGTAAGCTCAACCGCATTCTAGAAATTAACCCTACTCAAGGCTATGCACGAGTAGAACCCGGCGTACGCAATATTGCGATCTCAGAGGCAGCGAAACCATTCGACCTCTACTATGCACCTGACCCCTCCTCTCAAATCGCCTGCACTATTGGCGGTAATATTGCAGAGAACTCAGGTGGTGTGCATTGTTTGAAATACGGTCTAACCGTACATAACGTCATTGAGCTGACCTTCCTCAGTAGTGATGCTGAAATAATCACCATTGGCAGTCATCATTTTGAACAGGCTGGTTATGACCTACTAGCCTTATTGAATGGTTCTGAAGGCATGCTCGGCATCGTACTAGAGGCAAAGCTACGCCTATTGACCATACCACCACAAAAACAGGTCTTAATGGCTGCTTTCACGTGTGTTGAAGACGCCGGTAACGCAGTCGCTGATATTATCGCCAAAGGTGTTATCCCTGCTGGTCTTGAAATGATGGACCAAGCAGTGATCCAAGCAACTGAGAATTTTTGTCAGCCCGGTTATCCAGTAGATGCTGCTGCCATACTACTATGTGAGTTAGATGGTCACAGTGAGGCCTTACATAGTGACCTAAAGAAAGTAGAACAGGCCTGCATAGCCAATGCTGCCACCTCAACTCAATTGGCTAAAAATGAGGCTGAGCAGGACTTATTGTGGAAGGGTCGCAAGGCTGCCTTCCCTGCTATCGGCCAGTTGGCACCTGACTATTTATGCATGGATGGCACCATCCCTCGTAAACATTTAGCTAAAGTACTTGCTGCCATCAGTCAATTTTCACAAGAACATGGCCTAGCCGTAGCTAATGTATTCCATGCTGGTGACGGCAACCTACATCCCTTAATTATGTATGACGCGAATTGTGAAGGTGATTTAGAAAAAGCCGAAGCCATTGGCGCTAAGATCCTAGAACTCTGCGTGGCAGTTGGCGGCACTATTACCGGTGAGCATGGTGTTGGTATCGAAAAACTTAATCAAATGTGTGTGCAATTTAATCAACATGAATTAGAACAATTCATGGCAATTAAAGCAGCCTTTGACGAGAGTGGTTTATTGAATCCAGGTAAAGCGATACCAACCTTGCAGCGTTGTGCAGAGTTTGGTGCCATGCATGTGCATGCTGGTGAATTACCATTTAAAGATCTACCGCGCTTTTAGCGCTAGCATTATTCATGAACATGCTTATTAGCGAACTCGTCGAACAAATCAGCCAGGCCTATCATGATGCTAGTGCACTACGTATCTGTGGTGGTAACACTAAAGCCTTCTATGCGCGAGACATCGCTGCAGATGATCTTCGACTAAATACGCTACAAGGTATTGTTGATTATGAACCAACTGAGCTCTACATTACCGCCTATGCTGGCACACCACTGAGGGTGTTAGAGCAAGCGTTGGCTGAAAAACAACAGACATTTGCATTTGAACCACCTGCCTACGGTGATGCTGCAACCATTGGCGGCACCGTAGCCTGTGCCCTGTCCGGTCCTGCTAGGGCTTATCGCGGTGGCTTACGCGACAGCATCTTAGGTGCTGAAATTATCAATGGTAAAGGTCAAGCCCTACGCTTTGGTGGCCAAGTCATGAAAAATGTAGCTGGCTATGATGCTGCTCGCCTGATGTCAGGTGCCTTTGGCACATTGGGTGTGATGACTAAAATATCACTACGTGTGATGCCTCAAGCAGAAGCTGAATTAACCCTTTGCTTTGATGCTAGTCTGGAAGACTTACAACGTTGGGAGTCTGATTGGCGCCAACGTTCTTTGCCGCTAACTGCTAGCTACCTAGAAGATGGCAAGCTGTATGCTCGCTTTTCCGGTAATGGTGATTTTCTAAGCAAACTAGAGCATGAATTAGCTGCTGACAAGCTAAGTGAATCCAAAGCCTTTTGGCAATCTGTCCGTGAACAGCAACGTGATGCCTTCACCCAAGCCAAGACCCTTTGGCGCATTAACTTAGCCGCTGAGCAAGTTGATCTGGGCTTACCAGGCAAGACTATATATGAATGGGGTGGTTCACTACGATGGTATGCACAAAATGATGATGACTCGCTGAACCCAACAGAGCTTGCCAATATTGTGCAACAGCATGGTGGCCAGCTACAGTTATTTCGTGGTAATAAAATGCTCACCAATGAGCCTATGGGTCACTTAGAGCCTGCTCTAGAACAATTACATCACCGGCTCAAACTCGCTTTTGATCCGAAAAAAATATTAAATCCAGGCCGACTGTATTCATGGTGTTAAGTAATGCAGACTAATTTTAGCGACTCATTTCTCGCCACTAATAAAGGCCAAAGAATCAATCAGATTCTGCGCAAATGTGTACATTGTGGGTTTTGTAATGCCACCTGCCCGACACATCAAGTTACAGGTAACGAGTTAGATGGCCCACGTGGTCGCATCTATCTAATAAAAGAAGCACTAGAAGACCAATCCATCAGCAATGCAAGTTTGCAACACCTTGATAGTTGCTTATCTTGCCTAAATTGTGAAACCACCTGTCCGTCTGGTGTTGAATATCGCGAATTGATTGATTTTGGGAAACAGACAGTACTCAAGCGTGTACCGCGCAAATGGTGGCCTAGAATACTACGCAATCTTCTCTGCTTTGTTTTTACTCGACCACGACTATTACGCCCCTTCTATTGGCTTGCATGTCGACTCAAACTGACTCCAACCGTCACAACAAAAAGCACTTACAAAAGCACAGAAAAAACTGGAAGTCCTGAATATCTTATATTAAAGGGTTGTGTTCAATCGGTTGCCGCACCAGGTATCGCTGAAAAACTACAGCAACTTTTAGACCGTGCAGATATAAGCAGTCACCTTGATCAATACAATCATTGCTGTGGTGCAATTGAATATCACAATGATGCCGAGGAAAATTCCTTAGATCGAATCAAGAAAAATATTGATAGTTGGCATCTGCAGATAGAGAACGGTTGTAAGGCAATCATTATGACTGCTAGTGGCTGCGGTGCGATGCTACAGGAATATCCTCGATTGCTTGCCGATGACGAAGACTATGCTGAAAAAGCAAAGCGAGTAGCAGAACATAGCGTAGATGCATCAGAGATCTTAAGTCAGCTACCTCTACGTAAAAGTCAGCCAACATTAAATCGCATTGCCTTTCACCCACCCTGCACCTTGCAGCACGCACAGCAGTTAGAGCATCATGCAGAGAAAATACTGACGCGTGCAGGTTATCAGCTACAACCCTTTACTGACCGTCACCTATGCTGCGGCTCGGCTGGAACCTACTCAATACTACATACTGAGATGGCTAATAAACTACGCCAAGATAAACTAGAGAAACTTGAAGAAGTACCAGTTGAATTGATTGCAAGTGCAAATATCGGCTGTATGCTGCACCTGCAAAAAGGCACTCAAACACCGGTAAGACATTGGTTAGAATTGATTGAGCTAGACCTCTAGCAAACACCGTATAAAGGCACTTTAAGATAATGCACCCAGAGCATATTATATCAACGATATTTCTGATCTTTACCGGCGCTGCGGTACTGGCAACCGTTGCCTTATACGCTCGCCAGACTCTATTGGTTGCTTATATAGCTATTGGCCTTATCCTTGGCCAATCAGGCTTCAATCTCATTCCTGATGCTGGTTTTCTGCAACAAATCTCTGATATTGGCATCATGTTCTTGCTGTTTTTATTAGGCCTTAATCTAAACCCAAAAAAACTCATTCATTTACTCAAGAGTTCAACCATCTTAGTTGTTGCCAGCTCATTGCTGTTCGCCGGCTTTGGCTATTTGATTGCCATTAGTTTTGGTTTTAGCTCGACTGAGTCATTAGTCATCGCTGCCAGCAGTATCTTCTCTAGTACTATTATTGGTCTAAAACTATTACCAACTACAGTACTGCATCATCGCCATACCGGTGAGATCATTATTAGTATTTTATTACTACAAGATTTGATTGCGATTGGATTGTTGATGTTTTTACATACCCAAGGACAAATAGGTGCCAATGACCCTAGTGCACAACAACACCTACTGACCCTATTAATCTCATTTCCAACCATTATCCTAGTCGCCTATCTGTCTGAAAAATACATCTTACAAAGACTGTTTCTGCGCTTTGATACTATTTTAGAATACGTTTTTCTGTTAGCTATCGCCTGGTGCTTAGGGCTAGCCGAACTAGCAACGAGCATGGGCTTATCGCATGAGATTGGTGCATTTATTGCAGGTGTGGCTATTGCAAGTGGCCCTATCTCACAATTCATCGCCGAGAGCCTGAAGCCATTGCGCGACTTCTTCCTGATCATCTTCTTTTTCACCATTGGCGCTAGCTTTGATATCAGTCAATTGGGTAACATTCTTATCCCAGCTATAATCTTGGCTGCGTTTGCACTTAGCCTAAAACCTATTGTCTTTAAAAAGTTATTACAGCTATCTGGTGAAGATACAACTGTCGCTACCGAAGTTGGATTTCGAGTTGGACAGCTCAGTGAGTTTTCTATTCTATTGGGTGCGCTTGCTTTGCAGGTTGGTGTTATTGGACAATCAGCATCACAGTTAATTCAGTTAGCAACTCTGCTAACTTTCATCGTCTCTTCATATTTGATTGTATTTCGTTACCCAACACCTATCGCAACATCAGATCGTCTACGTAGGGATTGATCACCAGTAATTAATGGTCATTAGCGATCACCATGAATATTCCAGATTAGTGCTGAGAATATTAGTCACTGTATAACCAGCATGCATAGAAAAATTTCGGCTCAGATCATATTCCAAACCGTGGTAAAGATATGGCGCTGCACCAAAGCTGGTTTTATCACGAATATCACGATAAATTTTATTATCACCACAGTCATTAAAGATATCACTAGGGGCTTCACCAACATAGGCATAAACACCGTTGAATGAGAGCCTATCGCTGAAATATTTCCAATTCTTACGCCCACCTAAAACTAGACAACGTTTACCCCCACTATGAAGCAAACTGCCAACCATGATGTCATCTAAAAAAAACTGCTCTGGCAATTGCATAGAAAACAAACTGAGCTGGTTAGAAAAACCCTCTACTAAATCACTTGACCGGTCAACAAAATGATAAACCAGTGACAGCCCATGCACACCGTATCGATTAGAACCGTTTAGGGTGGGGTCTTGAGCATTAGCAGAAATAGACATTACTAATAATGACAAGCAGAGCAATAAATTTTGATGATTCATTAACAGGAAAACCTTTATAGTTCACTAAGAATACCTTTTTAGCGTCCTTAATCCAACAGTAAATAGTATGAAGATTAAAATGAGTTCAGGATCAGTCTAATTTTTATTTAGCTTATATCAATTAGTTATGCAATCAACTGAACCAATAATCCAATTGCTGCACTGATCATAATGACCATCATGATATTCAGCTTGAAATAAAATAGTCCTAACATCGCCACAATACTGATGACTAAAGATGGCAAATCAATCGCCTCATCAAAACCTTGTGGCCACAACATATGGTAAGCAAAGAAGACCGCTAGATTTAAAATCACACCGACGACAGCAGCTGTAATCGCTGTTAAAGGTGCTGTAAATTTGAGATTACCATGGGTAGTCTCAATAAATGGTCCACCAGCAAAGATGAAGACAAAGGATGGCACAAAGGTAAACCACGTGACCAACGAAGCAGCCACTGCACCTGCTAGAAATAGTTGATCTGGGCCAAATAACTGATTCACATAGCCACCAATAAAACCGACAAAGGCCACTACCATAATCAAAGGCCCTGGGGTTGTTTCACCCAACGCCAAACCATCCATCATCTGTTGTGGCGTAGCCCAGCCGTAATGAGTCGCCGCTCCTTGATAGATATAAGGTAATACTGCATAAGCACCACCGAATGTCACTAAAGCCGCTTTTGTGAAGAACCAGGCCATCTGGGTCAGGGTATGCTCCCAACCATAGATAAAATACAGTAAACCAATCGGAATCAACCAGAGTAGAAAGCCAATAGTAAAGGCTAAGACTAATTTTGAAACACTGAACTGAGCATGCTGAGGCAACACGCTATGGTCATCAATAATCGCCGGCAATTTCGACTCTGTGGCCTTTCCATGCCCAGCCTTTGCAGAAAATTGATGCGGCCATAAACGCCCACCAAAGAAACCAATAAGACCAGCAAGCAGAACGATTAAAGGGAACGGTAACTTGAGCCAAAAGATCGCTAGGAATGCGCCGACTGCGATGCCGAACAAGACGCCATTACTGATCGCACGTGAACCGATACGATACGCAGCAAACAAGATGATAGCGGTTACTGCTGGCTTGATACCATAGAACACACCGACGATCAGTGGTACATCGCCATAAGCAATATAGACCCAAGACAGGCCAATCAATATAAATAAGGAAGGCAGTACAAACAACGCACCAGCGATAATGCCACCCCAACCCCTGTGCATTAACCAACCAATATAGGTCGCCAGCTGTTGCGCCTCAGGCCCCGGCAACAACATGCAGTAATTCAATGCATGTAAGAATCTACTCTCTGAAATCCAGCGCCGTTTTTCGACCAACTCTTGGTGCATGATGGCAATTTGTCCGGCAGGACCACCAAAGCTAATAAAGCCTAGCTTCAACCAAAATAAAATAGCGTCAGTAAAAGGGATTTGGTCAGTGCTTACTGCCTTTGCAAGCTCTTTCGGTGTCTTGTTATCACTCATAGGAGGACCTGCTTTTAGGCCTAAGCCTATGAATTAATCGACACCAAGTATGAGCCTAGGAGATCTTATTGAGTCAAATCACCCTAGTATTATTCATAGGTGCATAAATAAGCCGTTGCCCGCATCACCTTAATATCAAAGCTAGCATTGGCCGCCACTTCAAACTGATCACCATGCATGTATGGCTTGAACTCATTCTGCCCTGGCAGCTTGGCCCATAACTCACCATCAACAATCGTCATACGTTCATACTGACTGGTAGAAAAAGTATAGTCACCCGCTTCCATCACACCGACCGTGGTCGCCAAAGATTGACCTTGATAGGCAATTGAAAGGACTTGATCATCAAAATACGCATTCACTTTAAGCATTACACATTCCTGCAATCTAAATAGAGAAAATTGACCCATATTATAGGGTGAATAGTCATAGAAAAATAAAAACCTGCAGATACAAAAACGCCCACTATGAGTGGGCGTTTTATATGAACTACTGACTTTTAAAAAAGCTAATAACTACACGGTTACTTTATTATTGTGTCGTTATATTAAGTTGGAATGGATCTGCACCCATCTTTACGGCCACGCCATCGCCTGTGATAGGATCTGCACTACCATCTATACTCACTGCATCAGTCAGTTTAAAGCTTACAATGAAGTTACTATCTGATGTAACTATCAATGGTGTGTTCAGAGCAGTTGACCAAAATAATTTACTAGCGTTATCACAGTTTGACGCAGGACTAGTGCCATTATTTTGTAGTAAGTCAACGGTGGCACTACCATCAGACATAGGATACGTGGCCGCACCAGAAAACTGACCATCACATTCATTAAATGTATCGATAATCTCATAAGAAATCACCGGACTAGCACTACCGGCTGAACCACATTCTAATGCAGGACTAGTGGGTGAAGAACTATATGTCATCCCATAATCAGTATGGTTATAACTGTTCCCAGATAAGGATGTCATTTTACCATTGGTCCAACAGGTAGTACCTGTACCACTAGCACCTACAAGCGGCTCTGAAAAATTCTCAGTATGGGTAATTCCTAACTTAGTCGAGAGAAGTAATACGGTATATCCGTAGGTCCCAGCGGCAATACTAAAGTCACCAGTAGCCAAGGCTGATTCCGCAGGGAACTTGATTTCATGCGGCACACCAGTGCTACTATTTAGTATGAACTGACAAGATGAAAAATCATTGAATGATGGAGGTGTTGTGCAAATACCTAGTTTAAAAAAGTTTACAGTATAAGCGTCAGGAATTGCCCCACATGCATCACCCCAACCGTTACTATCCTGCAAGACCAGTGGTGCTCCTGGGCCTCCTGATGGCGTGTCCTCACTGAGGACAGCGCCATTTCCATCACGCACACAAGTCGCACTTGCGCTAGACATGAACAACATCAACAGGGTCAATACAAAAAGAACAGACTTAAATTTAATACTCATATTAGAAACCCCTCACGATGACTGAGCCACCTGCTTTCTTTTGCTTATAGATAATGTTTTCACGACGAACCTTCTCGAATCGCTTATCAACCATGCTCGTATTTGCATAAGCCGTACTCGTAAACAATGGCATTGGTGCTGCATTTTTTGCACCACCAAAGATGTTGTATGTAATCTTCAAGAAGTTCTCATCACTCTCAGAAGAGGAGTAATGACGATGGCCTACTTCTAGAGCCAAGCCTGGAATGATCGGCACATCGGCACGTAAAGAGAAGTCGTTACCTTTGGTATCATCGATGTTATCAATCTCGCTATCCCAGCGGAAAAGACGTGCATAGGCTTTCACCCAATTCATGTAAGGCAGTGGTAGACCGAACTCAAGATCATAACCATCAAGTGCTCGTTCTTCCTGGTTATTACGTCCATCACGCCAGCCAGTTTGTGCCCAGTAACGATTGGCATGAAACTCAGCCATCGAGGTACGCATTTCGAAACCAACACTAGTACGGCCGTGGTCGTATGGAAATTCATGATCGTAAAAAGCATTCACACCCCATAAAAGAGTGTTGTCTAACTCTAGACGGCGGTAACCAATACCTAGATTCACGGTAGTACGACGATCAAAGTGATAGGCACTGACTTGGGTGAACACGGTGTTCTTCACATCATCTTGATTAGACAGTGGGGCTACGAGTAATAAGCCACCGACAGTATCATCCGGATCACCAAAGTTGAGGCTGGCCTCGACCGTTGGGAAATAACGCTCTAACAGAGACTTAGATGCCCCAGCAGCTTTATTACCGGCATAGACCTTGGCATCGGCTACGACTTGGTCTTTAGTGGTGTTGGAGGCAAGTTTAAGCTTATTGCCTAAATCGATCGCTTCATCCATATCCACCGCTAGAACGAGGTTTACGGAAAAAATGAGGAGAAACGTAGTAGTAATAACGCGTAATTTAAACATGACATCCTGTCAAAATATCCTTAGATCATGTCATTTTAGCATAACTAATATTCTTAGATCACGTCATTTTAGCATAACTAAAGTGTAAATTTAGATTAAAACCTAATTGCAACAACCTAATAGCAACAACCTAATAGCAACAACCTAATAGACTATTTTTTTAGCTCTTACGCCCCCAGTTCTAGTTGATCATTTTTGCGAATCAACCACTGTGGAAATCCACTTTCAAGCCTCCGCGTCTTAAGCCCACCTGCCCGCATTAATTCAATCGCCTCGAAAGCAAGGATACAGAGAGGTCCACGGCAATAAGCTACGATGATTTTATCTTTTGGTAATTGCGCCAACTGTTCTCTTAGTGCATCCAACGGCATATTGAAAGAATCAGTGATATGACCACTAGCAAACTCTTCTTTAGGCCTCACATCAATCAGTATGACATCCTCTGTTTGACGCATTTGCTCAAGCTCATCTAGCGACACTGGACTCAATGGGTCTTTCGAGAGAAGAAAGTTATCTACCAGTTGACGCACTTCATGCGAACGCTTTTCGGCTAGGGCCTCCATTGCACTGTAGATCGATAAGACCTCAATACCTGTCAGAGAGTAGACCACGTAATGCCCATTTGTTCGTGTCTCGACTAAGCCAGCGCTCTTTAAGACACTCAGGTGTTGGCTAGTATTAGAGATCGAGGTGCCAATCAATTGAGCTATTTGTTCGACGCTGCGATCACTTTGTCCTAGGTAATCGATGATTTCCAAACGATATTTATTAGAAAAAGCCTTTGCGACGCCTTCCAACTGTACGAATAACTGTTTGCGAAACGATGGTGTTATATCAGTCATATGTTGATTTTATTTTAGTTTTACCTAAAATGAATTAGAATAAATTAAACCTTCAAGGAAGAACTATGAACGATCTAGAATATAAAAAGCTTATCCGCTCATGCGTTATAGCCGCTCTAGCTGGTGCCGTACCATTTTACGCCTTTATTATCCTCGCGTTTATTTATCCGGGAAGATAAGCCGCTATTGATGCAGATTTACTGAGTAATCACCGCATCAAGCCATATTCATCATAGAGTATTTGAGTGAAATGAGACAAACTATCATCGCTATACACTTTTTGCTCATCTAAGTGCCCCCAAACCGGTAATGGCCAGCAGGCATCATTTTTACTGCGACCAATCACATGCATATGAAGTTGTGCCACGATATTACCGATAGTCGCCATATTCGTTTTCTCAACGGCTAACTGCTTAGACATAAAATGCCACAACTGCCCCGCTAGAAAGAGTACCTCCATTTGCAGAGCTATATCTAACAGTAAAAATTCAGTCTCTTCCGTCTCAGGAACAATAATAAACCACGGCACAACAGCATTACGCTGAAGTAACACATGGCAGTGCTGGTAATGCCCCAAGACGTGGCAATCAGCGACTAACTGTGGATGCAGACTAAATGACACTATTTAAAGCCACGACTCTCTTTGATTAAATCATAGGCCAATTTAATCTCTTTTGCTCGTTCAGTAGCTACCTTAATCATATCTTCTGGCAAACCCTGTCCCATCAGTTTATCTGGATGATGTTGGCTCATAAGCTTGCGATAAGTGCGCTTTAGTTCTTGATCGGTACTGTCTTTAGCAACACCCAGCGCTTTATAAGCCTCGACCAAGCTCGATTCAGAAGTAGGCCGTCCCTGTGAAAAACGACTTTGGTTTAACACCATCTCTAACAGTTGCTTAAACTCTGTCTGCTGATAACCCAGACGCAATGCAACCTTCTCTAAGAATGCTTCTTCAGCTAAATCTAGACTGTTATCCGCCAGCGCCATGACGATTAAGTACATTAATAACGCTTGTTTTAGATGTAAGGTCTGACCACAACTGGCAAGAAAACCAGCTAAAACAGTCTCGATCTCAGCATCATTTGCAGCACTTCCCTGCTTGAACTGTTGAATCGCTAACTGCCTATGCTCAGACGTCATCCCCATCTTACCAATGAAGTCTTCTACATGATTGATTTCATCTTTTGAGATATGTCCATCAGCCTTAGCCAACTTGCCCATTAGCACAAAGACTGCCTCTAAAAACACAGCCTGACGCTGGGCATTACCTAATGGATTAATACCACCGATACCATAATTTCTAGCGCGATCAATGCTGCTACCAATAAAGAAGCCAAATAGCGCGCCAAAGAAGCCAAACAAGTAATAACCTACAAAGGCGATGATGAGCTTATACATAGAGAGATGAGTCCACAGATGTCACAAATTCCGACTGGAAAATGTATCTTAAGTAAGAGTTACGGCTAATGCCTAGTCATAGACACTAACCCTAGCTGGAATGAGGACAAAATTCCAATATTAAGCTGATTATATCAATGCCATTAATACACTGAAGCACTAAGGATATTGCCAGCAATTATACTCCTTATCGATTACCAGAACGGCTACGATTACCCCAAGGCTTATCACCGGATGAGGTATTCCCACTAGATTTTCTAGTGCTATTCCCATTTGGCTTATTAGCAGAGGCTCTACTACTGTTAGACCTTTGTTCCCCAGAACGTGAACCACCTTGGCGAGAGCCTGCATTAGTACGTTTTGGTTTCTTAGGTTTTTGCTGTCTTAATCGTGATTCAGGGACATCATGGCCTGGTTCAAAACCATCGATTAACTTCCTAGGTAATAGCTCGCCAATCAATCTCTCAATATCTGATAGCTGTTTGATTTCATCTGCACAAACTAACGAGATCGCTTCACCTGAAGAACCTGCACGACCGGTGCGACCAATGCGATGCACATAATCTTCTGGTACATCCGGCAGATCAAAGTTCACCACATGCGGTAGCTGACTAATATCCAAACCACGAGCGGCAATATCAGTCGCCACTAGAGTCCTCACCTGACCGTCCTTAAACCCTGCTAAAGCCTTGGTTCTAGCCGATTGGCTTTTATTTCCATGAATTGCAGTAGCCGTAATACCGGCTGCTTCTAACTTCTTAGTGAGCTTATTGGCGCCATGTTTAGTGCGACTAAACACCAACACCTGCTTCCATTCATTGTGAGTGATTAAATGACATAATAGTTCTGCTTTTTGTTTTTTGTCGACTGGGCAAATCCAGTGATCAACTGTTTCAACCGTCGTGTTCGGTGAACTCACTGATACTTCAATAGGATTATTCACCAGCCCTTTGGCTAGTTTTCGAATATCGTCAGAGAAGGTTGCTGAAAACAATAGATTCTGTCGCTGCTTGGGGAGCACACGCAGAATCTTTTTAATGTCATGAATAAAGCCCATATCCAACATCCGATCGGCTTCATCCAGGATCAGTACTTCCAGGTTATCAAATTTTACTGCATTCTGATTATACAGATCGAGCAACCGCCCTGGGGTAGCAACCAATACATCAACACCTTGGCGTAATCGTTGCATTTGTGGATTAATTTTTACACCACCAAAAACAACACAAGAACGCATTGGTAAATTCTTACTATAGTTACTAACACTCTCAGCAACCTGTGCTGCTAACTCACGTGTTGGAGTTAACACCAAGGCACGCACTTGATTAGATTGAACCTTTTTACCTGACTTAGAGAGAATCTCTAGCAATGGCAAAGTAAAACCAGCAGTCTTACCCGTACCGGTTTGAGCTGCAGCCATCACGTCTCTACCTGAGAGTACTGCAGGAATTGCTTTTTCCTGAATCGGAGATGGTGTGTCATATCCCTTTTCAGTCACTGCCGTAAGAATGGCAGGAGAAAGGCCTAAGTCATCAAAGGTCATAAAGTGTCTCAATATAATAGTGTCTACCGCGGGCTCAGTAGAGTTAGAACATTCAAAGAATTACTTAAAATTATCGTGCACAATAACAGCGGATGATTAAGGAAAACGGCCCAAAGGAAATAGGGAATTTGGTAGAGCTAGGCTTCACAATTGTGCTTAAAGCCTTATACTTACGCTGAAGTTAACATCGGACTGGATCTTTTCACACCCCCTTCTATTAGTCTAGTAAAGAATATGCCAGAGAGTGGCTTGTTATCCCAAATAATAGCAGCTAGCTGAGATCGAAAACCCTGACTATCCACCATCAAACTAATCCCTATCAACTGGTTTATTGGCAAATTCATGCTAATCCATATAATAAATATGAATTCAATACCAATAGTAGCGGCTATCAACGAACTTAATCCCCTCAGCTCGCATTATGCATAGCATGCCTATCACTATCTCTAGCTAGAGATCATTAGCTTTCTATTAGCCTTAACTGACTTGATGTAATACTTTCTAATTGCTTAGCAATTTTGTTATTGCATGATGCACATTCGTTCAAAAGATCAGTCAAAATACGCCTATTATGTGAAACCAAACCATCAAACACCCGAACTGCAATTGACTCAGATACATTGAGTTTTTCCAATTGGCTTACAAATACTTTTTTTGCAGCGACATCCCCCTTCCTTTGTGAAAGCTGAACAAATGCGAATTGTAGTTCCTCTCCTTTTCTTTTAGTAACTGGTAAAAAATTCTTTCCATTCTTTGTTACTACAGAGTCAGCACGTGAAATTTTAAGTGCGCCTCCACCTGGTAGATTAATTTTTGTGTCGCAGGATAAGACGATGTCAGATGGAGAAATAATCCGGTAGTTCTTATAAAAGTGGAATGCATCTGATCGATTATGATAACAAGCCAAAACCTCACCTTTAAAAACACCTTCGATACTAACTCCATTATGAGTTGTATAGGCTCTTCCTGAAGATGAATGATTAATCAAGTCAAGCATGGGCATGATTTTCGAGTCATCACCTATTTTAATCTGCCTACTAATACAATATTCCTCTAGAAAATCGACTGGTCCTTTTTTAGAAAAATCAGCAGAAGACCAACCTAATATGAGCATATATTCCCTTATTTTTTTAGGTAGCTGGGTTAGCGCTAGATGATACTCACTTAACTCCGATAAGCTCTCTTTACCCCAGCCTAAAAATTGTTGGTATCTTTCAAAAAACTCGATTACTTTTTGATCAAGACCTGAACCTTCTCTTATTCTAATTTGATGATTCCGATCCAAGACCAAATGACTTGTCGATATTAGGAGTTTTGCTGGTGTTACAATCTTTATACTTGTATTAGCCACTTTTGGAAATATACCGTAACCATATCGCCCTCTTTCAACTTTAATATTCTGGGCAATGCCTCCAAGAGTTTGATAATCTCTAATCACTTCTTCCGGACTCATTCTCAGCCTTCCATTAATTTATTATTTTTTCGAAATATATATTTTCATATGAATCTTTTAAAAAATTTAAAACTCAAAAGCCAATCAAATTT
>Ga0228674_1000384_pt1 | contig 32128 bp, 52 predicted proteins | sample 1D_rmetaG_FD_189054 | JGI IMG/M metagenome (GOLD analysis project Ga0228674, IMG submission 189054) | Seawater microbial communities from Monterey Bay, California, United States - 1D_r | ecosystem: Environmental > Aquatic > Marine > Coastal | place: USA: California | collected 2016-09-26
ACATGACACTATTATGGAAAACTTTAATAGTGAGCGTATGCAAGACTTACGCAAAGACTTTTTAAAAGGTGTACAACCTAGTGCTTGCAACAGTTGTTGGGAACGAGAAGACTTAGTAGGGCAAAGCAGACGCTTATGGTTTAATAAGAAGTTTATGAAATTTGATGCAGACTTTATAAATGGCAATACACCTGATACATATAATGTTCCTAATCCAAAGTTTTATCAAGCAGATATTAACCTATCAAACGTGTGTAACTTAAAATGTCGTATGTGTGGGAGTTGGGCAAGTAACAGTTGGTTTGATGAAGAACTAGCACTTGCTAAAATAGACAAACGTTATGAAAAGAATAGTAATCCAGTTCCATTACAACAATATGGACTAGAAGATTTACGTAACATGCTACCTCATTTAAAAGATGTAAAACGCATAGACTTTAAAGGTGGTGAGCCCATGATGGCAAAACATCATAATCAATTCTTACAATGGCTGATTGAAGAAGATATGACTGATGTAGAATTATTCTACACTACAAATGGAACCGTTGTTAATCCCAAAATATTAAACTTGCTAAAACAGTTCAAACGTGTTAGTATATGTTTTAGTATAGAAGGCACAGGAGAGTTATATAGGTACATTAGAGGTGGCAAATATCAATTAGAAGATTTTGAAAAAACATTAGCAATGTATAACGAGTTAGACAATGTACAGATTATGTTTAATGTAACATTACAAAATTATAATGTTTTTAACTTACCAGACTTACATTTTTTCCTTCACGAAATGGAAGATAAATATAGTAAAGTAAGTGCAAACAGTAGTTTCACTACTATCTGTAACAAACCAGCATATTTAAGTCCAATGAATTTACCAGATGATTTACGAGATCAAGCAATTAAAAACTTATCTCTGTTTGACGATTTTGACAAACTAGTAGAGAGTATGAAAGCTAGAACATTTAACCCAGAGCTATGGGAAACATTTATTAACTTTACAAACGACTTAGATAAAATGCGAGAAGATAGTGTAGTGAAAGCAGTGCCTCAATTAAAGGAATATTTTTAATGCTAGTAGCCTTAGAAGACAACCATCCACCAAAAGACGAACTACTTAGAGTAGAATGGAACTTAGGTAAACGTTGCAATTACAACTGTAGTTATTGTGGTAATGAATTGCATAATAAAACTAGCGACCATATGAGTTGGGAAGTATATACTGCTACAATAGATAAAATTGTAGAAGCATCAAATGGCAAAAAGATTAAAATTAGTTTTACAGGTGGAGAGCCATTTGTACACCCACAGTTTATCGACATGTTAAAATATGCTAAAGAGAATGGCGTATACAGATGTAGTGTAACAACTAATGGAAGTCCGCCACCTAAGATATATAAAAAAGCATTGCCATACTTGCATTATGTTGTAATCAGTTATCATTTTGAATTTGCATATCATGAGAAAGTTATTAATAATATTACAGGTATGTGGGCAGACATACAAGAATATAGAGCCAAAGATCAATACAAGGGAATGCATGTACATATTATGGCATTACCTGGTCACATAGATCAATGGAAAGAAATTATCGACGAACTAAAGGATTGTGGCGTAGAATATACTATTCGAAAAATCAGGCCACGTGTTAATATGGACCGTACAGGTTGGAACAAACCACATAGTGATGGAATGCTAGGACAACATCCTACTCATAAGGAAACTGAAAAGTTTGCTGGACAATATTACAGTGCAGAAGAAGAGGACTGGTTAAGTAAAAATGCTTGATAAACAAAAAGTGCATGATTGGTTAAACGAGCCTGGTAACAATTTTTGTGCTATGCCATTTACTCATATGGCAATTGAAGCCGACGGTGCAGTTAGACCTTGTTGTATGGGAGAAAAATTCGAAGGCTTAAACATTCGTGGTAAAACTGCAAAAGAAGTATTTAATGATCCAATAAGACAAGAATTTATAAAAAGTTTTGAACGCAATGAGCAACACCCTGCCTGTCATATGTGTTGGAATGATCCACATAGTATACGTGGCAAATTTTCAACAACATGGACAACACTTGAGTTTACTAATGATGTAATGAACGGCATGAAACCAGAAGCAAATCTAAAATGGTTTGAAATTAAAGCAGGAAATAGATGTAATTTAAAATGTAGAATATGCGGAGTATGGAATAGCAGTAGTTGGGCAAAAGATGATCATAAACTAAAGAACGCTAATTCGGAAATATCATTTAAACAAAGCGAGGCATATAAATACACACAGTCATGTGATTGGATTGATGATCCAAAATTTTGGAATGACGTAGATCAATTAGAATCACTAGAGTATTTACATTTTATGGGCGGTGAGCCATTTATGGTTCCTGAGCACTTTCAGTTAATAGAACGTTTAGTAAATGATCCTAACATTGACACTAGTAATACTACAATAGGCTACAATACAAATGGAACTTATTTCCCTACAAATGAAAACTTTGAATTGTATAATAAATTTAAAACAGTTATGTTTCATTTAAGTGTAGACGACATAGGACCAAGATTTGAATATGAGCGTACACTTGCAAATTGGGAAAAAGTTAGAGATAATATTGTAAAATTTATGAAAGTAAGATCAGATAAAATTAAAATAATAATTGATCCCACAATAGGCATTCATAACATATTTTATGTAGATAAAATAAAAGAAGAATTTAATAAACTAGGCTTTCCACTAGACCTGGCACAAGATCATTACGTATTCTCTGGAGAAAACGATTGTAGAGTATTGCCAAAAGAAGTTAAAGATGTTATAGTACAAAAATTTAAAAATGACAATAGTCCATGGATGTGTAGTATTATGGAATATCTAAATAGCAAAGATTATGATATTAATTATTGGAAGACTTTTATTAATACAACAGAACAATTAGACAAAATAAGAAACGAAAACTTTAAAGAAATATATAAAGAATATTTCAAAATATTAGAACCACATTGGAACAAAGATGAATAATTTTAAAAATATTATAGTGCATCGTAAAGATGGTACAAGCGAAGAAGATAATGTAAACAATGTAATGGCACGTGATGAAAACGATTTCCGTGGATGGGAATGTTGGGCCGGTGTACAAAATATTACAATAAGTAATACAGGTGATGTTTATAGAGCAATATGTAAGGTAGGAGGCAAATTAGGAAATATATATGATGGATTTGAAATGCCAAAAGAAACTATTATATGTAATAAGCCTCGATGCATATGTGCTGCTGACGTACAATTATCAAAGGCGCTTCCAGATCATGTACACAGATTAAGGATAGGCAATGAAAAATAATTACGAAAGGTTTTATGATCGTGCTATTGAAAAATTAAAAGGTCTTCCAGTGGAAAAAGGTACCTTTTGTCCATTACCATTTGTGCATGTAAGTACTATGCCACACGGTGAAGTAAAATTATGTTGTAGAGCTCAGCCACCGCACAATGATAGAAATCCATATGTTACTGATCCAGATTTTAATTTAGAAGATTATTGGAAAAGTGAGTATATGAATAATATACGTGATGATTTAATATTAGGCAATAAAGTAAAGCAATGTCAAAACTGTTGGAAAATGGAAGATAACGATATTGTTAGCTTACGTATGAATAGAATAACAGATTTAATGGATAATGAAATATACAGAGAAAACATTGAAAATTATTTAAAACATAGAGAAGTAGATTTTAAAATTCCATTAATTGAATTAAAACTCAGCAATGTATGTAACTTTAAATGTCGTATGTGTTGGCCAAAAGATAGTTCAAAATGGATGCAAGATTGGGATAAAGTAAAAAAGTTTTACAGTGAGGGTGACCAGAATTATATAGAAGAAATAGTAGATAAAAATGAGTTACGCAAAACTCGTGTAATGAACTTATATGAAAAAGATGAGCAATTTGTTGGTCAACTTGTTGAACTAATGAATCATGTAGATGAACTAGAATTTGCAGGTGGAGAGCCTCTTATGGATCCTATTCATTATCGTGTGCTAGACAGTATTCCACATCCAGAAAATGTTACACTAAAATATAGTACAAATTTAAGTATCATGAAGATGGGTAAACATAGTGTAATTGATTTATGGAAGAAATTTAAAAGTATTAAATTAACAATAAGTATAGATGGTCATAGAGAACTTAATCATACAATACGTAGAGGATCTGATTGGGATTTATTAAAAAGCAATATTGAACTAGTTAAAAGAGAACTTGATAACTTAGACGTTATTAAAGGAACTACTTGTATAAGTGGCATGAATGCTACAGAACTAGGCGAAACAGCAGAAGCAATTGTATTTGAATTAGGCATACACTGGCATACAAGTCGCGTACAATGGCCCGATTTTTTACATGCAAATGTACTAAGCCCTGAACAACTACAAACAGGAATAGACGGCTTAAAACGGGTATTTGATAGCTTAAACACGCCAGAAAGACGCTTTGTTAGTAGACGACAGATGTTTGAAGTTCATTTAAAAGGTGCTATTAGTTGGTTACAATCATGTATTGATACTAACAAGCACGATGAAAAATACGAAGCATTTACCAAATTTAATGGCACAATTACGGAGATGGATGATGAGTAGTTTAGCAATATTTGGCGATAGTTATGGTCAGCCTACTAGTGATATGGTAGGTTATTTAAAAGGATATACTCCTATAAAAGATAGAAAACAAATAGCTGATAACATAAGAAAAAAGCTGAACTTTTGGGGCTATAATTTAGGATACGAAACTACAGTATTTGCACAAGGAGGAACTGATATATTATGGAGTTATAAATATTTTTTAGAGAATCATAAACAATACGATAAAATTATCTTTATTATTACAGATCCAGAAAGAATAACATTATCATATACTCCAGATACAACATCTATTCCTAATAAGTATTTAAAGCAACACGAGTCAAATAATTGTGTTCGTATGACAGGACTTGCTGATATTGATAGAAAATATAAAATTACTACACATCCCGAATTAAAAGCAACGTACAAGGCATTAAGAGATTATCTTTTACATATATCAGACGAATTTCCTGAACATTCTATGTTAGCATCTGCAGGTATTATTCATTCTATTAAAAGTATACGACCAGATGTAAAATTTATAAAAGCATTTGATATGCAGTATGATGCACCGGAACTATCAATACCAGTCACTCTTAATTTACACACAATATTTGAATATGAAAATTGTAAAATGTTTAATATTCCCTTTTGGTTACCGAGATCAAAATACACAAACAAATACCACGAAAACGCATTAGATAAACATGTTTGTTTTACAAAAGAATTAGATAGTAAAGTGCATCCTAACTATAGAAGGGATGAGTTATCAAAAAAGCAAGAACAACATATAAAAGAAATAACCAGTAGAGTTGATACTCGTGTAGCACACTTAACCAGTCACTCGCATCAAATTTTAGCAGGTATTATTAAACCTTGGCTAGAAGATAACAATACATGGCTTGATTTTAATTTAGAATCATTTAAGGATGTAGATCCTGATGTTAATAAATATTATAGACACAAAGAAGACTTAAATAAATGGATAGAAGAATATGGCAGATGATTTAAAATGGAGTGAGTACGACTTCACTAAAACACCGTACGATAAAATTGTTCGTGTTGGACAACGTAATATGTTGTACAGAGACATGTTCACTGTGAGTTGGTTACTAGGACGATTTTGTAACTACAACTGTAGTTATTGTTGGCCATATGCTAGAAGCGGTAGAAAAGACCATAGACCCACAGAGTTAAATTTAAAAACTATTGATGAGATTAAACGCCAAGCTCGTGAGAGAGGATTCAATAGTTTTCACTTTAGTTTAAGTGGCGGTGAACCAACCTTTCATCCTGGGTACTTGGATATGCTCAAGCATCTAAGCGACGATGTTCATAACACAAACTATACAAGTGTACACATGACAAGTAACTGTAGTCGTAATATGAAATGGTTTAAAACCTATGTAGATTATGCAAGCCATTTTCACCGTGCTAGTATCACATGTAGTTTACATGTTGAGCATGTTGACACAGTTGAGAAGATGCAAGATCTTGCAGACAAACTTATACTATGTCAAGAACATGATGTACAAGTAACTATTAATATGGTTATGGTGCCAGCATTGTTTGATGAATACTACGAAAACGCATTGTTCTTTCACAATCAAGGAATTAATGTAACACTAAAGCCTCAAAGTGATCCAACTGCAAGTAGAGTAGTAGACGGTTATACAGATGAGATGCGAGCTAAATTACATAATGGAATGCCACAACGTGGATACACGGAAGCCAAGGCTAAGCAAAAACAATTAGTTGAAAGACCTAAGCCTACATTTAAAATTGATCAAGAAGATGAATATAGAAAACAAACTGCAGCAGTTCCTTGGCATATGCAAGTAGAGTTTAGAGATCAAGACGGTGAGCCGTGGTATATGGATCAAGCAGAACGCTTTAATGCATTTGACTTTAACAAGTTCAAAGGTTGGGAATGTAGCAGTGGATATCGTAGTATTATTATAAGAGAGCCCGATGGCAGTGTTAAGCGTTCTTACAGTTGTGTAGATCAACCTCTAGGCAATATTGAAACAGGCTTTAAACTATTTGATGGACCAGCAATATGTACAACAGGTGCATGTGTAAGTAGTGCAGATAGCAAAATACCAAAAAGAGCACCAGGGACAAAGATGCCATTATTTCCAGGCGACAAAACTTTTAAATAATGGGAATAATACGAAGACCGAATACAGTTAACAGAGTGTTTACTTGGTGGCCAAAACGTATGAGTAGTGGTAATCTAATTATTGGATATTATTACGAAATGACTATGTTTAAATATGGTGCTGATCCTAGACATGCAATTTGGATTCAAAAAAAATACTCCCAGAAGGAGTATTTCTTATTAAAACTACAGGGCGTTAAAGAAATTACATTAAATTAAATTTGTGTCCATGCCTTACCAGCCCATCCATACTGTTGAGCCCAACGAATAAACAATCCAACTTCTCTACCGTTAGCTTCAATCTCCCAAGGCAAATCCCAATAATCAGTTGAATCTGGAACATATGTTCCTTTCCATTTATAGTATACTTCTTTGTACTGCCAGTCATTCATTTCACGCCTAGCATACTGTTTAACATGTACCATTTCGTGTGCAACTGTTTCTAACATCTTACGTAACGGCAATCTGCTATCTACTTCAATTTCAAAGTCCCTATCTGACTCACGCAAACAATATCCTTCAGCATCACCTTTGATGCGAGTAACCTTAACTTCAATATTAAGAGTCTGCATACGAGGCATAAGTTTCTTAATACAAAACTCTACCATTGTGCGTATCTTGTCTTGTTGGCTTTTTTTGCCGCCTGTTATCTCAATATAGTTCATTAATTATTGTCCCAAGTAATCTGTTTTTAATACTTCCAAACGATCTGCGGCTTGATTCAATTCAAACTGATCAGCCATATCATTAAACCAGCTATAAAAGTTTTCACCAATCTCATCAGCAATACCATCTATGTTAAGATCTGCGTCAACATAGTTCCAATTAACTTCATTGTTCTCATCAATGTTTTCTGGGTTTGTTGCAGCTTTTTCAAATGCTTGGATAAATTTTGCGTCTAACATATTTGGTTCTCCTTGTTAATTTATACTACTATTATAGCAAGACTTCTTACTATTGTCAACCTTTTTATTAAGATATTGCCATTTCAAAACGTGCTTCTGAATCAGCTTCTTCACGCATTTCATTACGTATAGCAGTTACAATTTCATCAAATGCTTCGTAAAAAGCAGCAGTTCCGTCGAACAATTTGTTACACTCATCAAACGCATCTGCATCAACAAAACTCCAGTTAATGCTACCGTCAGCATTCCAGTTTTCTGAGTTAAAAGTTGCAGTGTTAATTGATTCTTGTAATGTTGCATAATTTGACATATTGTATCTTTCTGTTTAACTAACTTATACTAATACTATACGACAAGATGTCTTGGTTGTCAACCTTTTTGTTCAAGAAAAAACCCTTGCAAAACAAGGGTTTGTAAAATAATTTAAATTAATTGTTCTTTTAATACATAAATCCAGGCCCTAGCCGCTTCTTTTGTATATCCATTTCTACGCATATTTCTATATATACGCCAGTATTCCATTAATTATTATGGGCCGCAACCAAAATGTGTATCACATGTTTGCAGACTTTCTTCAGGATCTACTATATTACTGATTATTGGACTATAATCTCTAGCAGTATTATCACCAACATCTTGATTGTGTATTTCATTAATCAAGTTCTCATCAACGCCCATATCTCTAAGCACTGGTTTCTTTGTAGGCAATGGACTTCTTTCTATTTCATCAAAACGGATATCTTCGTTGTTAGTTAAATCGCTTTTGCCATTTTCAGCTAATTTAAATTCGCCTGCTACTGGTCTGCCGTTTTTTGCTTTTTTCTGAAGTTCCTGCATTTTATCTGCATTTTTGTTAGTATATGCTATACGATGATAAACTGGTTGTGTTTCACCTGCTGGCCTAACTAAAAAGTATATATTTGGCTTTTGTATCTCTACCCAAATAACTTCTACTTGTCCTTCTGGCATGTCATCAATTGGTGTTCCTTGTAATGCAAATATTGTATAACCTGTGAATATACTTGCAACAAGGGCCAACGGAATTAAGAAAAAAGTTAATATGTTGTTTTTACCTAGTTGTATTAGTGAATACACTGTAAGTACTGATAGTGCAAATACTAGTCCTATTGAAATATAAATTATCATTGTGGTGCTACTCCGTTTCTTGATGGTACTATATCTTTAAAGTGTTGGAATACACTTGTTATTCTGCCGTTAGCATCTACTGTAAATGCTGGCAATCTTTGTATTTCTCTGTTCACTAAAAATTCGCCTGTTAAACTATAAAGTTGTCTAAATGGATTAACTTTCATAACAGTAACAGTATATGGAACATTTGCTGCTTTCTTAGAATAAGCATGAACTGTAATAAAATACTCGCCTGGTATAATACCTCGTATTGTTATTGTTTCTCTATTTGTTTTTATAAAGACAACTTTTCCATCTACAACAATACGATCATTAGTTGTACCTAAATCATCTCTGTCTAGGTGCAATGGAGTATCTTCTCTATTAGTAAATCCAACAGGTTTATTTGTATCTAACTGCATCCACAAGTCTAAGTCGTCGCTTGCATCTTCGTCCCATTCTAGGACAACTATAAATTCTGCTTTTACTGGAATATCTGCTTTTTTGGCAATGGGATTTATCATTAAAAACGCAATAACAAATAGCATAACAAATCCAATTAATACATTAAACAATAAATCGTTAAATGCTAAGTTGGACCCTGTGCGTCTTTTTTTACCTGTAAAAAAGTTTTCTTGATCAGGCATACTCTTGCTCTTGTATAATTACTTGCACTTTAACAAACAAACTACCAATTAATCCACATAGTGTTGTAAGTAATGCGGTACTCATACCAGCAGCCATGTCAGTAATAACACGCTTCATGCTATCAACATTTGATGGATCAATTTCTGCAAAGCTACTTCCTAGCATAAGCATAAATCCAATAACGGTTCCTACCATACCTACTGTCATACAGGCTTCACCTATAAACCAAGGTGTTTCAAAATCGTTTCTATTTTTTAAACTTCTGTAACCTATACTTGCTGTTGCAGCAAACCACATAGTTACAATCGCAAAGCTCAATTTGGTTGAATCATTTTCTAACAAGAATGGAATAGCGCCATAGTAGACTGCTGTTCCTAACCCAATGATTTGCATAACAACAATCAACCACCATACTAAAAATCTCTTATTCATAACGTTCTCTTTCCTTTTATCACTAACTAATATTTATCTAAATTTCTTAGATAAACGAAAAAGCATCGCTTGTTCTTCATCGAACAAAAAATAAACTTGAACCCAACTACCAGTGACAAAGTCAAGGCATGCATCAAAGTCTTTATATCTACTGGTTTCAGTAAATATTACTTTTTTAGGTTGATATTCTTTTACTAATTGCTGAACCCCTTCTACAGTTCCTGAGACTTTGTATGATATTTGTTGTCCGTAGTAATCTAAACTTTTATCAATTTGTATCTGTCTCATTACACAATATATTCGTTAAAAAATCGCTTCTAGTAATCGTTTTCAATCTATCTTTTGTATCAGCCTTAACAAATATATCATGGAACTTCTCGAACAATTCGAGGTTCGGTGAAATCTTTAAGCTGTCACATATATATTTATGGTATTCTTCACTGGTACTTCTATTGCCAGTTAATTGCGAAATATCAAATATAGTGACGTTACTCATTTCAGAATAATCATTACTATTTTCTACTGATAAAAAATCTTTAGTGAAAACAGAAATGCCTTCTTCTTTTGCATAATCAAGTCCATTCTCTAACGCCATGTCTACTAGTGTTAGAGGTTTGTCCATGATAAAGTTTGATGCCTGACTAGGCATACGGTTGTTAATTTTCCTACCCATTTTTTGGCAGAAAACTAAAAATGAAGGTGCTTCTAAATTAAAATAATTATTCAATGTATTTAAATTTTTCTCGCACACTGTGACTGTGTTAAACTTTTTAAAACGTAAATTGTAATCATATGTATATAATGGTCCTGTTTGTTTTGCAAAATACATACACTGCTCGGGATGTATTTCCATTAAATTTCCAGGATTAACACTAGCAGGCAAACAGAATTTAAAATCACTTTCTAATAATGGTTCTCTTTCAATATCTACAAAGTCATTCAAACAGTTTTTTAAATTTTCAAAATAGTCTTGTTGTTTTGTAAGTTTTATAAAATTATTATGTAAACCAGGCAATCCTATAATTTGTTCATTACCTTTCCAAATATATGATTTATTAGATCCTATATTATCAATAGGTTGCGGTAATATACCAGTACTAGTAGAATAGGTCAACAGGTGTTGTAACACACTAGATTGACCACATGCTTCTTTGTAGTTTACATTGAGTAAAAGATTAGGTATTTGCATTGAGTGTTCTTGCAATTTCTACCATAGTAGCACTTAGATTAATCTCTGGATCTGCTACTTGAGTATGCTTGATCATACCCTCTCGTATTGCTAGTACACAACTATCATATGTAAAGTCATCATTAGTATACAAGTCTAAGTTTCTGTATAACCAAGTAAATATTTCATTGTATTCATCTGCCCTTGCAGCACCTACAATAAGTTTCCTTGCATCTTGTATCTTGCCTTCTTTAAATAACTCTACCATTTTAACACGCCATTCAGCAGTACTGCCACCTTCTTCTGGCAACAATAACTTGTTATCTACAATAGTCATTTGCACTGTATTAATAGTTTTACGCAAATCAGGATAGTTTGCACGAACCATAGCATCTAGTGTATCAATATCAAATTCAACTTTATTTTCTGCAAGTATCTCTGCAACACGCACTGTAAAATCTGTTTGATCTAGTTGTTCAATATGAAAGCCTTGGCATCTACTGTGTAGTGCAGGAATAATCATGTTAGGATAATTACAAGTTAAAATAAATCTTACGCTTGCATGATACTGTTCCATTACTCCACGCAATGCCGCTTGTCCTTCAGGACTAATATGATCCGCCTCATCAAGTAAAATAACTTTAAATTCACCCCACGGCATAGTTTCACTAAATGCACTAATTTTCTTACGAATCATTTCAACGCCGTTATCTCTACTAGCGTTAATATATAGCACATCTGCTTTTTCTACACTTAGTTCTTCAATGAGAACTTTAGCAAGAGTAGTTTTACCTGTACCAGGACTACCGCTGAATAGCAAGTGTGGAATACCACCATCATCTATCCAGTTTTGTACTTGTTTGCGTTGTGCTTCATCTCTGAATACATACTCGCCAACATTAGTAGGTCTGTACTTTTCTACCCATAAATCTTTTGCCATTACATTCTCCTCTTAATAAAATTGACGAATAAATCGTCTACTAGTTTTCGCCAATGATTACTATTTAAATGAACTCCATCACCTGCATAGTTTACATCATTAAAATCATATTTAAGATTATTTTTTACATAATCTTTAATTGTTTTAAACTCTATTTGATCATTTACTATTATAAAATCTGTTAGATCATATGCAGGTAACTCAAATTGATATGAAAACCATATAGGCAACACTTTTTTACTTTTTAAATAACCATTAATCATTGTTATTGTAGCATATATCTTGTCATTTTGCAAGTGTTCATTATGCCTAACTGTGTTCCTGATACTTGCCTTAAAGTCTTCTAATGTTAACGGTTGTACTGCATTTTTATTTACTCTGTTAATCTTGTTTATAGTAGTCTTGTTACAGTCATAGTCGCTTGGGTTATATCTAACTACTTCTTGGAAATACTTTTTTATTTCGTTGTCTTTCCAGAATTCATTATCTAACAAATAATTAGGTTTATATGTTATATTTTCTTGTTCAACATATAGCTCGTTTCTATAATAATCTGGAATTTCTAATAGTGCTATATCATAGTCGTCTGTTATAGAAAGTATCCTGGTTGCATACGTTTCAATTCCAAAGCCCCCTATTGCACAATCAATATGATTCATATTTAACTTATTAGCAAGATACTGCGACCATGTAAGTTCGCCTTCTTTATATTTGCAATAATATTTTTGACCATCTTTTTCGTAGTAAGCATGTTTATCTGTTGTGTGACTCGTTCCTACTACTAACACATTAGACATTAAATTATACCATTATCCCAATTCTCAGCACAATCTTCTGCATAGCGTTTGCTTTTACCATACATAGGTCTTTCTTCTGCTAGTTCATCGCCTACATACATCTTAACTACATAATGAGTTTCTTCAATAATTTCACTTCGACGATGTTCTTTTCTAAACTTTATTTTTTCTTCTTGTTTATTAAACACTGCTTGTAGTTTGTCAGCTCTTTTACCTTTACGTCCTGTTGCCATTTTATTTTCCCTTAAATAAATTAGGAAATACTTTATCTATAATTTCCATCATACCCATGATTAACACTACTGCCCATCCAATAGGACCTGCAATAAATAAAAATACAAATATTTGCCATGTTTTAGCATCTTTGCCTACTGTCTTTTTAGCCGCAAACATTACTATAATGAACCATAGTAACATTATACTTACTATACATAATACACTAAAAAATAATTCCATATAACTTTCCTTTAAATCTTATGTGCAAACAAACTGCTTACACTTTCTTCGTTTGATACACGCCTAATAGCTTCACCAAACATAGTTGATACACTTACTGCACGAGTCTTTTTGCAATCATTTGGACATCTAAAATCTATACTGTCTGTAATTACAAGTTCCTCTAGCACACTGTTCTCAACTTTCTGACATGCCTTGCCAGTTAATACACCGTGTGTAATGTATGCTCTAACACTTAATGCACCAGCATCCATAATAGCCTGTGCAGCATTACACAATGTTCCGCCACTGTCAACAATATCGTCAACTAAAATAGCATGGCATCCTTTAACTTCACCAATTATATTCATTACTTCACTTACACCTGCTTTGGGTCTACGCTTGTCTACGATAGCAATGTCTCCGCCAAACATATCAGCAAAACGCCTAGCTCTTACAGTACCACCTGCATCTGGTGATACAAAAACAGTTTCTACATCATGTACATCTTGTCCTTCTTTGTAGAATTGTTTTTTAATATCTTTTGCAAATGAGATACGGCTTGTTAAGTCATCTACCGGAATATCAAAGAAGCCTTGTATTTGTCCTGCGTGTAAATCCATTGTGAGAATTCTATCTGCACCAGCTTCTGTAATTAAGTTTGCTACTAGTTTAGCAGTAATTGGCGTACGACTTGCACTTTTACGATCTTGTCGTGCATAACCAAAATAAGGAATAACTGCTGTAATACGCTTGGCACTGCTACGCTTAGCCGCATCAATCATAATCATTAATTCCATTAGGTTATCGTTTACTGGTGTGCTTGTACTTTGTATAATAAAAACATCTTCACCACGGATATTTTCTAAAAATTCTACACTACTCTCACCATCCGCAAAAGTCTTAATCTCGGCAGGTACTAGAGTAGCAAAACAATGAGAGGCGATTTTCTCAGCCATTTCAATGTTACTATTTCCAGCTATAATTTTCATATGCATTCAGAGTCCATTCTCAGTTAAAGTTTATTATTATATAATACTATAATTCTAGTATTTTGTCAATAGAAGAAAAGTCTTTTTGTGCATTTAAATATGCATCATAAAAGTCTATTGTAAGTTGTGTTCTAGTATGTCCTGTTATACTTTCTAAAACTGATATAACTTTGTCCTTATTATGATATATATCTGTAAGTGATAAAACTGTACAGTTATCTTTGTGCTGTTGTTGTATAGCAATAGCATCATCTATAAGAATTTTAGCAGCTTGTTCTTTATCTTTAACTAGTATTTGTATTTGTTCATTGCTTAGTTTAAGTGGAAGATTAAATTTTTTATCAGTTTTTAATTTTATTGATAATGCTTCCTGTCCATAATATGCCCATTCACCAAGTACAGCTTTATCTAACCAATTTGTAAACCATTGTTTGCCATCTGAATCTGGCACAATATTAACTAAATGCACATCATCACTATATTCAAATAATAAATTTGACATGTCTATAGGAATATGACATTTTACTATTTTACCATAATTTTCATCTAGTAATTTCTTTCCTGTTTTTATTAAAGCAAAATAATTTGCAAGGGTAAATTTCAATTGCAAGAGTTCATTTTGTTTGTTAGATGGTATTGATACAATTTCTGGTTGCAGTCTTGTTCTTATATTATGACATGAACCATTATCATATATGCCGGAATTTATTTTAGCAATATGTATTTCATCATCAAATAACATACTCATTAATAAACCAATTACAAATTCACCACTTGTACCAGAGGTAAAGTTTACATAAACATTCTTCATAATTTTACTTTCATTAGTAATTGCATCATGTCTAGTACATCACTAGGTTTAGCATAGTATTCTTCTTCTAACCATTTTTTCTTTACTGAAATATCTGGGCAAAGAAAACTATGATCACCGTTGCCATTACTAAATGTACAATAGTTCCATACTCTTGCTACTACGGGTAAGTGTGTCATACCTAATTTAGGTAGTAAATATATTCTGTGATTGCCTGTATCTAATCTAACTTGTCTACTGTAAACTCCTACTCCAAGTATTATGGGATCTTGTATGCCATTTTGCATTATATCTTCCATAAGTTCCAAGTCATTGTTTGGACTTGGAGTAGGACATTTCCATTGGTCTAAAAGTTGTACAGGCATTTGCTGTATTAGACCCTCGTACATTAGTAGGTGTCTACGATAGCATCCGCAATTCCGTGTTTAACGGCTTCTTCAGCAGTTAGCCAAACATCTTCTGCTGGTAGTAATATTTCACGAATCTTCTTTTCAGATAAGCCAGTACATTTTTTATAATGTTTTAGCATACGTTCTGATGATAATTCAAACTCTTTAACACGAGCAAATAATTCGTGTTCTTTACCGCCTGAACCCCAAGAATATTGATGTGATAAAATACTTGTGTTGTTTGTTAACACACGCTTGCCTTTAGTACCTGCCATAAATGTAAGTACACCACATGATGCAATCATTCCTAAGCCTACAGTTTTAATAGGCAATGCAGAACCTTTCATTACATCAATAAGACCAAATGCGGCGTGTACGCTACCACCTGGGCTATTAATAATAAGTGTAAGTTCCTTAGGACGCTCACTGTCTGGCAGTAAGTTTTTCTCAATAATCCAGTTTACTACTGGCTTTGTTGATTCATATGTAAAGCCATCAGCGAAATAATAAATACCTGATTCATATAATACTTGTCCTGGTGGTTTTGATGGTCCTGTTGGTTGTGGACTTGCTGCACCTTTTTCTTCTAACGCCTGGCCCATTGCACCAATGGCTTGTTGTAGTTTTTCAATATTCATTATTTTGAATTTCCTTTTAAATTATAATGTGTGTCTAGTCATATCATTTGACGGACGCTTTGGTATCGCTTTAGAATGTACTCTAAAGTTTGTATCGTTTGACGGATCTGTATCAGACACCATTAAACAATCTTTGTTATCCAGTAAATGAACTGTTAAATCTTCATCAACTTTCATTCCTGTACTCCAGCGACCATGTGCGACTAACACATAAGCACCTTCATTTATCCATTCAATGCCTTCTCCGATACTATACACTTTAAACCAACGAGGTTTAATTGCTTCTTCTGTACCATCTTTCTCAGTGAGAATGATTCCACCAGCAGTTGTTTTTTCTGTGCCGATCTTTTCAACCATTTCTGCTAAGATTTTCTCTCGCATTGCTTTTATTTTTCTAGCCATGTTACCTCCGGGTTAGCTGTCAATGTCTTGCATGCTACCATCACTATATTCGACTTCAAAATATTGTGTTCCATCGTCTCTAGTTCTAGCAGTTCTGCCAACTTCTGTTACTTCTGGTGTAGTTGTTTGTTTTTTAGCAGTCGGCTTAGGTGGTTCAACAACAGTTTTCTTTTCTGTTTTTGTTTCTTCAGCTTTAATGCTTATAGTTTCTTTTTCACTTGGTGCATTCTTTTTATAGAATTCTTTCTGTATCTTTTCTCTTGGAATTTCTACATTTCCTCTATTATCAATAATGTCACCGCGAGCATTCATATTTAAATTACTGACTGCTCGAGTCTTTTCGTTTTTTGCTGCTAAGGCACTCATATCCATGATGCGGCCTCTAGCTGTCTTTACTGTTTTCATTTTAAAAACTCCTTGATATCAAGTTCATATTTTATGCTGTCTATATGATGTATACCCAGCAAGTACAAACAGTAGCTAGCTACACTACTGCCTCTTCCTACACCTAACACAATATCATGTTGTTCACATGTGTGTACCAAGTGTAGTAAAAATTTAAGCACAATTATCATACCACGCTTTTCGTATTCGAGAAGTTCGGTATATACTCTATCACGTTGTTGTGCATTTGTGCAACGTTCCATTAACCATTCTTGTATATTTATATCCATATACTTGTCTGGCATATTCCAATTACGTAAACAATCTTCTACATATGTATCAGTTGTGTTTTCCGTCTTAGCGTCAATAAATTTATCTAAGTCAAAAGTTTGACACCATTCGTTATATATATTTATGGGTTTTGTATCGTCCATAATTACAGTATCAAATGTATTACCACTTAACCAGCCATTAACGATATCTTGTTCAGAAACAACGTATTGCTTATTTTTATTCATGTGCATCCTACTATTATATTACTTTTTCTTGTAAAAGTCAAGTATTTCTTCAACTGATTCTACAGGTGGTGGAAGGGGTATTTCGCCTATTTCTAGAACTGAACCGTCTTCTTTTTCACCTTGCTTATATATTGCCGCCTGCGACAATTGTGTTTTGTGATCTCTTATTAAAGTGATAAACAGATTGATTTGATCCAACAAGCCCTCTGCCATTTGAGCTCTACTAGCCGCTAACACCTTTTTAAGCATTTGCTTTTCAAACTCAATAGTTTCTTTGAGATCTAATTCTTCAAGTGGTTTGCCTTCGTATTGAATCATAAATCGCCATCTTGCCTATTTTCACTATAAAATGCATCAAACGATCCACCTGGATAACGCTTTTCTAATTTGTTTACATTTTCTGCAATTACATCGTTGGGATCAATGCCCAATGCAGTACAACTATTCATCCAATACCACATGATATCGCCTAATTCACGCATAGCATGAAACTGTGTTGCTTCGTCCATTGGTTTACCCTGAAATACACACTTCTTTACGATTTCCATAAACTCGCCACCTTCTGCACTAATGCCAATAGCACCAGTCATTAGCAATGACATGTTTACACCCATTTTGCTTTCAGTTGTTTCAATATCAACTATACGATTATACATCTGCATACTTGATAATGATTCACCACTGGTTACTTCTCGTACGAAATCTTTGTATTTGTTTAGATCGATTTGCTTGGTCATTTTATTTCCTTAATTAATTTTTAGTAGCATCAGTTACTTCTGGTAACTTAAATGCGTTTTGGTTTGCTTCTACTTTTTCCATGTCAAAGTTAATGCTCTCTCCACACCCACAACTGCTTGCGGCTGATGGATTAACAACTTCTAACATTGTTCCCATTAGATCTTGTTTCAACTCTAATGTTGTTCCTACTAGGAACATAATACTTGAACTGTCAACTGCCATCTTTTGTCCGTTATCCATAAGTATAACATGATCTGCTTTATTGTCAAGTTCATTTTCTTCTTTTAATTTCCATTCGTAACTAAAACCTGCACAGCCGCCGCCACGCAATCCTAGTACAGGAATTTTGTTATCGTTTGATTCACTAATTCCTTTTAAATGATTTGCTGCTTTTTCGGTTACTTTAATCATTACTTGCTTCCTATATAACCTGCTATGATTCCTATCAATCCAGTTAGTGCCATTTTCATTAGTGTAATAACACTTTCATCTACTGGTCTGTTTTCTTGTAATGCTACATAGTAGTCACCTACAATAATAACACCTAGTAGTGAAAGTACACCTACTACTAACGCCACTATAATTAAGTCTTTTAAATTTTTAATCATTGTTTATCTCCACTGAAGACAAGAGCTCTAGCTCTCCATCGTTCAAGTATTTTAGGTTTACTATAGTAACCCCACCTAATACTAACGCACCAGCCTGTTCACATAAACGTTTACTAGCGTTCATACTACCACCTGTTGCTACTAAGTCGTCTGCTATAAGAACTCTGCTTGTATGACCCAATATACCCTCTTGTAGCGTGAGTGTATCTGTTCCATACTCTAGTTCATAACTTTCTTCTAACAACTTACCTGGGTATTTAGCCCCTTTTTTCCGTATCATAACAAAGGGTATATTTAATTCTTGTGATAATGCCGCTCCTAACACAAAACCTCTGCTTTCGATACCAACAATATGTGTTGGCATAAACTCAATGCTTTCTTTGATTGTTTGTGCTATATCTTCCACTTCGCTTGTCCATAAGTCACTAGCAAACAAACTGTTTATATCATAAAAGTTTACACCCTTAATAGGATAGTCTGGTACTGTTCTTATATAGTCTTTTATATTCATTATTTGTTCTCCCAAATATCTTGTAAGTAATTACTATCGTAATCTACAAGTCTTCCTTGTGTTCCAAGTCGACGCTTAATAAGGTTTATTTCTATTGCTCTTGGTGTATTAATTCCATATCTAATCGCTCCATCGTGATCAATATTAGTCCAATTTAAATCTTCATCTATCATAATGTTTCCCTGATGATAATCATTAAATACTAAATGTCTAAGGTTTGCATATCTACGTTTTATATTATCTCTGTAATAAACTACATAATCTTCTATATTATTAAACTGGTTTATTAGTTCTTTGGAATGGAGTCTATAGTAAGTATCAATTTTCTGTTGTTCTAAATACAAATAATAGTTAGGCTTATATTCGTAATCAGTAATACAATTATCTATTGAATTTATTATTTTAATCGCATCTTGTATACCTTCATCAACTGATGAATAGTTTTTGTTATAGTAGTCTAAGTTTCCTTGTTCAATTATCTTTGGCCCAAGAAATATTTTAAAAAACTTGTTTTCGTTTTGAATTATTGTTTTAGAAAAAGATACAAATCCACGATATCCAGGTTTGATATTCATGCCTTTAAAAATTTGCTGAGCTTGTTCAGTATATAAATTCTTATAATCCATTATATACTCCACTCTTTATTTAATTTATTACCACTTGGACCGTTTCCTGTGGTTATATCTGGCAACACTGGAAGAATACTAAGGCCAAAATCATCTAGCCAATTGAACCATAAATTATGTGCTGCTGGAAAACAATCGCCTTTTATTTCCTTTGATATGTTACTAAATGGGATAGCTACATTTTTTGTTGCAAGTTTTCTTTGCAAAAATGGAAGAGCTCGAAACACAAATATATGATCATTTATAAATGGAATACTACCGTCTGGCTTCAACACAACTTGATTTGTGGATAAGACATCTGCTGTATCATCAGTGAAAAAATATCTATGGTCTTTATTATTACTCCACCAAAGATGTAATATTTTTTTAAATAACTCTATATGTTTATTAGGATCCTTACTATCAGGATCATAGTTATTATGATGTAAAATGTTATTATCCCATCTTAATCTAACTATTAGTTCATATTTCTCCCATCCTGCGCCTACGTCTATTTGTTGGAAGCATCTATGTGCTGACCAGACTTGACCAATACCTCCATATATACGTTGTTTGGCAAATTCAATAAAATTACCATTATCATTTAATATTTCTTGATATTCTTTTTTATCATGCCATTCTGAACGCCAAGGTATAAATTGAGAAAAATGTTGATTACGCTCTCTTAGTGTGGGATTTGTTGTTAGTTCTTCCCAAATAGTAGCTTGATCTTCTTTTTCAAAGTTTTTGAAGTTATTTAGTATATGCTTATTTGGTGTTTCTTGATCTGCCCAGGTATGTCCATATAGGTCATAATCAAACTCACTAAACAAATCAAGTACATTAAAAAAATCTTGTGTATATAAAGGATCACTATTTAAATGTCTAGTTTGACCACTTACACAAATTGCTATTTTTGGTTTATCACTCATATTATGTTTTCCATTTTTTATTTGTTGGCGTAACACCATTACTGGTGGTGTATAAACCGACAGGTAGAATAGGATAAACACTCCAATTCATATGTTTTAGCCAGTATGCCCATAGTGTATGAGATGATGGAAATGCACCACCACTACGATATATTAATCTATTACTTTTATTATTAGCCATTTCAGTAAATATCTTTACTGGATTATGTATTATTAGTTCTCTTACTTTATTTGTATTAATAACAAAAAGAAAATCATCAATAAATGGTAACTCAGGTTCTATATAGCTTTGATTAGTTGCTAACACATCTAATGTATGTCGCTGCATTAACACATTATCGAGCATTCCTGCAAACGATTTAAGAAGTTTTCTAAATTCTGCATGGTCTGTACTTTGAGTATCTATTAGGAGATCCCATCTTAGTCTAACTACAAATAAATATTCTGTACTAAAATCAATTTGTTGAAAGCATTTATGTGCTGACCAAATTTGTCCAAGGTTGCCGTATATACGTTGTTTAGCAAATTCAATAAAATCTCTTTTGCCGTTTAGTGTATCAGTGTATGCATGCTCATTATACCATTCTGAACGCCAGGATATGAATTCAGAAAAATGAATATTTGCATCTTTTACTACTTTATTAGTTGTTAGTTCTTGCCAAATAGTGTCTTGATCTTCTTTTTGAAAATCAGTAAAAAGTTTTAATACTTTATTATTTGGTGTTTCTTGATCTGCCCAGGTATGTCCATATAGGTCATAATCAAACTCACTAAACAAATCAAGTACATCAAAAAAGTCTTGCATAAACTTAGGGCTTTGGTTTAAATGTCTAGTTTGCCCGCTTACGCAAATTGCTATTTTTGGTGTATCACTCATCAGGTGGAAAATCCATTACTCCAGGATCGCTCATATAATATGGATCGCTGAACATTGGATCGTCTTCACTTGTTACACCTTTAATTTCTTCAATAAAATGCATTAGTGTGCTTTCAACACCCATTTTAAGTGTTTCTGTACTACTAGCACATCCACTACAACTTCCACTCATTTGTGTGTGTAGTATTCCAGTTTCTTCGCTGAAGCTTAGAATGTTTATTTGTCCACCGTGCATTGCTACATTAGGTGCAACGTATTCTTCCATAACTTCATCTACTTGTTTAAGTATTTCTTCTTTTGTTCTACTCATATCTGTACCTCGTTTTTTTAATATTCATCATATGAATACTACGTTCAATTTTATCTTCTTTACGTCTAGCAAACTTATAACCAGCGAAAAAAGATAGTGCCATTACTGTACCAATGGCTAGTAAATGCCATACTAAAAATGTCATACTGTTTCTCCGTTGTTTATCACCTCTTCAATACGGTGATATGGATATGCCTTCGGGCGTACCTCTTTAATTTTTTCTAAATATTCCTGTGCGTCTGTTTCAGTATGGAAACGTGCAACAGAAATCTCATCGTGGATTCTTGGTGTATAGATTATTTCGTACATATTATTCATCGCCTTTCCCTGGCTTATAAGATAAATGTTCTCTTTTATCTTTTACTTTTGCCCATTCTTCCGCATCAGGCGGAACATCGCTTGGCCGAGCTACCGTAATATTTGGCCACTCCTCGGACCTATCTGCATTAAACTTGTACCAGAAATCATATTCTTCTCCTTCTAATGCACTGTCTGGAACAATAGCATCTACTGGACATTCTGGCTCGCATACACCACAGTCAATACATTCATCTGGATTAATTACTAAGAAGTTTTCACCTTCATAGAAACAATCTACTGGACACACTTCTACGCAATCCATGTGTTTACATTTAATACATTCGTCTTTAACTAAATATGTCACTCTATACTCCTAAAATTAATTTTGCTTCTTCGCTCATTTTATCCGGCCCAAAAGGTGGATCAAATGTAATCTGGACATCACATGTATCAATGCCTTCAACCATACATACTGCTTCATGTACATCTTCTTTAATTTCATCTGCCATTGGGCAGAATGCACTTGTTAACGTCATTACAATAACAACGTGCGAACTTACTATATTTATTTCATATATTAATCCTAAGTCATAAACGTTTATGCTTATTTCTGGGTCATATACATCTCTTAAATTATCAATAATTGATTGTTTAATTTCTTTAATCATATTAGTAAGACATTTTTTCTTCAACTGCAAACCACTGAAAACTATCAGTACTGTCTACAAAATTGAATAATGTTTTTACTCCAAATCCAACTGCACCCTTTGGTGTTATTGCGTTTCCACTTTTAGACCAGCACATACCTGCAATATCTAAATGTGCCCATGCTGTTTTCTTGTTTACAAATTTGTATAAGAACTCTGCAGCAGTAGTTGAGCCACCATATGGACCGCCAATGTTTTGAAAGTCTGCAATTTCACTGTCAATCATTTTAGCCCAGTTCTTACCCATTGGCATACGATAAAAACCTTCACCGCCTAACTCGCCATTTTCAATAATTGCTTTTTCTAATCCATCACTGTTAGTAAACAGTCCTGCCATTTCGTTACCTAGTGTTGCAACGATGGCTCCTGTTAGTGTAGCAAGATCAATAATAGCACCTGGGTTGTATTCGCTTTGCACATATGTTAAAATGTCACCTAGCACAAGTCTACCTTCTGCATCAGTGTTTAAGTTTTCAACATATTGTCCACTTAATGATCTAACAACATCACCTGGCTTGATTGCTTTACCGTCTGGCATGTTCTCTACTAGTCCTACAATACCAATAACGTTTTTCTTTAGTTTTTTATCAGCAATAGCATGCATGGCTCCTACAACTGATGCACTACCACCCATGTCGTATTTCATATCGCCCATGTTACGTCCTGGCTTTAAACTAATACCGCCTGTGTCAAATGTAACACCTTTGCCTACTAGTGCAATTGGTTGTTCGCCTTCTGGTCCATGCAAGTGTTCCATTATAACCACCGCACTGTTATTCTCACTGCCTTGACCTACGCTTAACAACATGTCCATACCAATGCGTTCTAGTTCACGCTGATAAATTACACGCACTTTAACACCAAGCGGTGTAAGTGTTTCATTAATACGGTCTGCATATTTCTCAGGATATAATGCGTTACCCGGCTCTGTAATTAAATCACGTGCAAAATTAATGCTTGTACTAATACCTGCTGGTTCTATTTGTAGTTTGTTTTCTTTTGGTTTTGTTTTATATTTGTTAAATTCATATGCCGCCAGTGCTGCACCTTCTTTAACATCATTTAATCTAGTAACATCAAATACAATTTCATCTACAGTTGATTTGTATTTCTTTACCATATTTCCGCCCAACTCACGTGCTTCTTGTGAATTTTTTGGTGCGTCTTTGATTACTGTAATATAATCATATTCGTCATGTGCAAACGATAAAGTAATAGACTTTTCAGTCATGTCCTTAGTTGCTTTTTTAATATTGTTGCCTAGTTTGTTTGCCTGCTTACTGCCTGCAAGTACTATAAGTGCCTTAGCCATAGTATCTCCTTATTATTTAATTACTTTGTATATTATAAATGAGATTTGGTGTTTTGTCAATATATATATTTAATAATTGATACCACTTATCGTTTAAAATAAGTGGTATCTAATATTGCTTTTCCCACCGGTTGGGTGCATTTTTCAATGCTAAATTAACTTATACAGTCTCGTTTGAGATTACTGTATTAGTAAGGTCTGCTAATGAGTCATAAGCATTTTCTGATGATGCTCTGTGAGCATTTGCAGTAGCTTCATCGACGTACGTCATTACTACACGTACTCCGTTTCCGCCGTCTAATAGTGTCATTGTTGCTTCAGAAACGAATGTTTCATTAAGTGTTCCACATGGACCATGTGCTGTAACAAACTCTTCTGTTGATGCATATGTAGTACCGTTTGATGATACTAAATCAATAGTTGATCTATAAGCCATTGTATTTCTCCTTAAGGTATATATACTCTGTTATACTCTATTATTTATCCAATAAAGAATTAATAGATAAATACTACTATAATAATTATATAGGAAGAAAAGATGCGTAATTTAGTAATATGCCATCCAAGATGTGGATCGTCTGCATACATAGAACATTTATATACGTTAGAAAATATAAGACCAACTGGATTTAGTGAAATATTAAGTTTGAAAGAAGATAACCATTTCACAAACAATGAGTTTTTAAGAAAAATAAATTTAAAAGAAAATTATAATATACATAATGCACAAGATGTTAAAGAAATAATAAAGTTATGTATTAATAATAATGTTCCTCTAAATTTAAAATTTTTCCCACAGTGGCAATGTCAATGGGACGAAGATATTTTAAGTTATATTATAGATCACTATGAATTTAATGTTACGTTACTGTATAGAGAGTCATTAGTAGAAACACTAACAAGTTATGTATTGGCAACATATACAGGACTATGGAGTAGTGATTTTCATACAACACATACACATAGTTTTTTTGCATTAGAAAAAGATATAACAAGGACAGTAAACGGCGTTCTATATGACAGTATAATTCCTTTTTTAGAAATAGCAAATAGTATGAATACAACAAAAAAAATTACATACGAAAAAGACATATATAACAAATTAAACCATATAACATTAAAAAAACTATATAAAAATGGAGAAAAAGAAATAATTCTGCATAATTACATGGAATTAATTCTTTCATTAATTCATAAAGCAGGACTTGGAGAAAAAATATGCGTAAATTAAAAGATAAACATATATTTGTTAGCTTTGAACAAGGAACAAATGGATACAAACTAGGAAGAGTCCTAGCATCATTGCCTTGCATGCATTGGTACAGTTGTGAAGAAAATGGCAAAGCGCCATGGAATATAGCTAATTCTGTTAATAAACATAAATTTAGTGGAATAACTCCACATGGAGAACTTCCTCCTACACATGATGCAGTTGAAAAATATATGCCTAACGAAAAACAATACTATAAATTGTTTGATGAGTTGTTTGAAAAGAATGGCGGTAGTGATATAATCAGCAACGGCGAAAGAGTGATATATTGTACTCACAGTATGCCTGCTAAGATATTAGAATATTTTCCTAACAGTGTAATTTTTAATATTGTACACGAGCCAAGAGATACAACTAACAATTACATAGAAGAAATAAAAAATACTCCTGCTTATGTTAGGTATGAAGGAATAGTTCCCGAAGATAATGAATATTTAAAATTTTTAGAAATTTTGAATGGTAGAAAAGAAGAGTTAACCTTAGCTGATGTATGGGCGTTTGAAAGAAAAAAGAAATTCTTTGAGCCTAAACTGGAAGATAAATTACAAAAAGAAGTGTATGCTAAAGTATTCTCAAATAGTATATTTCGTAGAACTTTTAAACATGACAGAGTGTTCAACACTACTTCAAAATTTAAGCCTAAAGAAATAAAAGACTGGTTAGATAGTTTAGAACTAGAGTAAAGTATCAGTTGTACCAGTTCCAGTGTTACGGTGAACTTGTAATACTTTTCCTTTATGATCAAAATCAAAAGAAGTAGTTCCTATTTGTATATGATCATGTTGTAAATCTTGCCATGCATCAATGGCATATGATCTCCACATATTTTTGTGTTCTAAAAATGTACTGCCTTCGCTAAATCTCATAAACTGCCAAAACTTATCTGTATGTATATGGCTCCAATCCCATTCATGATCTTGTGCATGGGTTCGTATACGATCGTTTTCTGTTTTAGGAAAAGCAGCATATGTTTCCACTTCTAGTTTTTTTGCTAATACTTGATTAACATGAAATTCTTTTTGAGCAGTTGCTCTATCTTTAATAATAAAACAATCACCTGGTGGCTGAAATCCTGGCTCATCAAAATGAATGTAAATTGTTTTTATTTTTTCATACCCACACAACCATAATGCCATAAGTCTACCACTTCCTGGATGTACTCTATATCGTTTGTTCCAAGGCTCGTGTAGTATTTGTGGGTGAAATATTAGTTCATTGTAGTTAATCATTTCACACAAGTAAAATATTTTACTTGCATCTTCCACAATGTCTCGGTATTCCATTGAGTTATCTGTAATGCCTGCATCACTAAAATCTAGTACTGCTTCAAATGGAACCTGTCTAAACTGTTCTAGCTTGTGTACTATATCATGCAAAGGCGAATGTAATATGTCCCAATCCACGTAACTAGACGCAAGAAAACCACCCAATTTTTGGTGATTCTTTAGCCAGTGGTCAAACATATATTCTCCTACGTATTGTTTCATATATGTGGACATCTTATGCCTCGCATATGATACCCGCTATATTAGTATGCCAGTCTTCGCCAGGATGATCGTTATCCCTTGCTGGCGGAAATTCTGATTTTGGTAAATCAAATATAGTTAATTGATTTATCTTTATATCATTAACAACACAATATGAAGTTAACAACATCTTATTCTTTTTAAAGTTATATTCATCTGCACTGCTATTTGATAGCATTGCATAATTGCTATTCCAAGTTGGGTTTTTAATTTCTTCTTTAATAGCACTTTCAGATAGACTTCTAAACTTATCTAGTCCACCATCAGCATTAATATGTTCTCTGCGTTCTTTGAAAGTCCATAACACATATATTTGCTCAGGCTTAAATGTTTTACAATATGTAATTGCCAGTCTTGCTATTTGATCGTTACTTGCACCATTTTGTCCAATATTTACAATACCTAGCATACTTGGCCAAGTAAAGTTAACACCATAACCAAATGTGTAACTACAACCAAATGCCGCGGTTGCTCCCATTTCAGGAACTCGTTTGCCTCTGTATCTCCAATCATTAATAAAGTATTCTACACTGTCTTTGTTATATCCGCCAGCACAACCTAGTTTTTCTTCACCCTCGTCTATCCAATTTGTTTTACCAGGATCATCATGTCCCAATGTGAAGGTACTGAACCAATCTGATTCAGTATACCTTGCTTCTTTGAAATCCCCTGAGTTCATATTAATTCCATTTGTAAAAAACGTGTGTTCCTACTGTTGTTATTTTCATCATCCCACGACTATTAGCCCAATAAGGATTAATTGCAATAGTATGATAATGAGTTGATCCTTCTGTGATATCAACTGTGCCTTTGTTAGCATAATCTGTTAATACAATTGTTGCAATTGCTTTAGCAGTATTTAGCGACTGTTCGTTATACATATCGTCTGCTTTTCCATCACAATACCAGCTAAACTGACACTTGTTTCGTACAGGATAAAAAATACGATCTTCTGTAGCAACATTTGGATTGTCTCGTGTTTTCCAACTTTCACGAACTGGTCCTTGTTTAACAACTTCACAAACTGTATTTGGATAACGAGAATCCATAACACGATTCATAACTACTAGGCTTGTAGCATACATACCTGCATATCCATCACTTCGTGCTTCAAAATACATATTAGTAGTTAAGCAATCAAAATCTGCTTGTGAAAAAAGTTCAAGATCAATTTGTTTGTCTTCCAAAAACAATTGCGAGTTAACTACTTCTGTATGTGGAAACTCTCCAGTAGTATCTGCCGCTATTGGCGTTGATGGCCAAATTGTTGACGCAAATACAACAAGTGTAATGCCTAGTATTGTTAAGCCGTTCATTGTAAAGTTTAGAATTGATTTAATCGAGTTCATATTAAGCTCCTGTTGTTTCTACTTTTACTTCATCAACCATATAGTCGATAACATCTGTGATAGTTTCAAAGCCCATTAACTCCCAGGCCTCATGTGCATCTTCAAGTTCTTTTACTGCTTGACTTTGAGTTAACTGTCCAAGTCTTACTCTGTCGATTGTGGTTTCTAATTTTTCTTCTGCTTTATCCCACGCCCACTGCATTGTTTTTGACATTTAGTACCTTTCGTTTTATTGTTAATATAGTTATATTATAGCAAGAACTCTTGCTTTTGTCAACCTTTTTATTAAGAAAAAACCCTTGTAAAACTGTTGTAATACAAGGGTTTAGTTAGTAAATTGAAAAAACTTTACATTTAGTCACGATCAAATAACTTCCACAACACTGCTGCAGCGATTAGACCAGTAAGACCAGCTGCACCTAGTTGACCAACTATTCCGATTACAGTACCGATTACATCGCCACCTAAGAAAGGAACAGAACCACCGAATACGATTTGTAGAACGATAGCAAGGCCAATTAGCATTACGCCAATATCCATAGCGCCTGAAACGGCACCTTTGATTTTATCTAACATAGTTTTCTCCTATATTTTATTTTTACGTGACCGACCTAATTCTTCGTCATTGCTTCTGCGATCACATCAGAGCAATTAATTTCTTAACCACTAGTGTATTTAAGTGATTTTTTCCCCTTTTTAACAGTTAAGTTTACTGTTAATAAAATTCTATTTAAAAGTCTCCCGACTGTGCATCTAGGTATTCACCTAGTTGATCCGGAGTAGTAATTCCATATCCTGCCCAATGTTCAGGATCAGTAACTAATTTACCAACCCACAAATCTGGATCTGCATCCATCATTGCTTGCCCTTTAGCATTGAGCCAGTTAATATATGCAACTAATTTTGTTGTATCTGTTACCATTCTACTCTCCGTATATTTAATATTATACATAAGTCAACACTATTGTCAACCTTTTTACCTGGCTATTTCTGAAATAACCCACAAAATAAACCAAATTATGAAATACCATTTAATAAATCTAAAAATTGCAGTCCATATTAAGTCGCTTGTATTCATTTACTTGCTACTTCCACTTGATTATAAAATGTGTGTATTGCATCGTTGGCAAATGTCATTGCTAGTTTATGTGCTTCAATTTGTTCTTCCAACTTGTGTACTCGCTTTGCTTCAACACTGCTAACAAATGCAAATATAATTGCAAATGTTATTGCTACTGCTATGATTATATTTTTCATACTATTTCCTAGTTAAATGTGATACCAAAAAACTCATTAGCAATACCAATATCTTTTACTGATACTCTATCACAACATTTTTCTTCAATACCAAACAAATCATCGCCTGCTGGTATAATATCTTTTACTGCATATTCTAAATGATCAACTGCTGCATCTACTCTGTTCATAGCATCTTGTAATCCAAATGCTTTTACATAAACATTATCAACATGTGAACATTCTGCATTAATAGGGCGTATTCCAACCATATATGTTGTTTTAAAACTGTTTAAAAATACTTTAGAGTTTTTCATATCCTTCCTTTATTGTTTAATATGTATATATTATAACAAGAGTTCTTGGTTCTGTCAACCTTTTGGCCAGCACGAAAACCCTTATGTAGCAAGGGTCTTAAATTTATTTTAATTTATTTTGGTTTTTTTAGGCTATTTTAGCCCCAATCTTTGAAATCACCGTCGTTTTCGTTGTCAAGATAACCGGCTTCGTATGCTCTAATCTCTGCATCTGTCATATCACATTCTTCAATTCTGTTACTATTATGTGTATCAGCAGTATAATAATGTGGTCTACAACCTCGTCTATAGTAACTGTCGGCACCACCTCTGTCATAAGGACCGCCGTGTCTCTTATCCCATTCAGATAGTTTATCTAACTTTGTTTGTATATCGTGTCCTAGTGTTACCATATTAAAACTCAAACAAACTGTTAAAATTACTCTTAGCCGCTGCTTTATCTAAATCCCACTTTAACACACTAAGTAAGTTTTCTAATTTTTTACTAACCACTACGTTTTCCATATGATCATCATCAAATGGCAAGTCTAAAAACCACTGCGGAAGCCTTGTTTCATCTGTAGGATAACCTACACTTGTCATTCCAAGTGGATTGTCTTTTAGTCTGCAAACAACAGTTTTCATACCATCAACAATTTCATTAGCATAGTTATCACTGTTAATCTCTCTTAACTTGTTCCAGTTAAGTGCAGCAGTAACATGCCCTGGCATTGCTGGTTTCTTAATGTCACCTGTTGTTTTGTTATTGTTGTGTGCTATTTTACGATCTCTTTCAAACTTCTTCATTTTGCCTTTATACGAAGTTAGGTTGTTAACACGCTTTGGAGAACCTTTTTCCCAACTAGGTTTTTCTCTGTATTCTTTACGGAATTCAACAATTTTATCAAGTATCTCTTGTTCTTCAGCACCCGTAAGTACTTCAAGCAATACATCTTTTAAAAAGTCTTGCATCCAAGGTGGTGTATCACTACGCTTTAGATCTAAGCCCATTGCTTTAATATAACCTGCTTTGCCGTCTACATCTTCTCGTTTACCTTCGTTGTCAACTACTAACATTGCATAACGCTTCTTTGTAATAAACAAACCTGCACTACCTACCATTTCTCTACCAGCGGCAATAATTGTACCCAAGTCTAGTGTAGTATGAAATGTTCTACTCATAAAGCCAGGAAACGTTTTGTTTACTTCTTCGCATATTGCATCATAATAACTAATGATAGTATCAACATCCCAATTAATTTCTTTGTTTTTAATTTGATCTTTTAGCATAGGATACGAACTAAAATATGTAGAATCTGTATCACCATATACAATTGCTTTACCCTGATGATCATATTCGCCTGCAATAATCTTATTAAGCTCTGCGGCCATATGTTTAGCAATACAACGACCAGTAAGTGTTGTACTTTGTCCTAGTCTACTGTCAAAGAATCTACTGCCAGGATTAAGTAACGCACCATACAAACTGTTCAAGTTAATCTTTTTAACCAACTGTCGTTTATCCCAAAACGCAAACTTATCTCCACCTTCTGCTCTAGCATCACGAGCCTTTGCTTGCAGTTCTTTACGCTCTGCATACCAACGCTCTAGTAATCCAGGAATAATACCTTTTTTCTCATATGTAAAGATTGTACCATTAGCACTAATAATCCAAGGTTGTCCACTGTTAAACACAATTTCATATATCTCTGCGCCAGTGGCTTCAAAACTAGTTCCATCTTCAAAGTCTAAGTGTAGCAATTCGTCAATGTTCTTATCCATTACAAGTTCATACTCTTGACAAGCAAACTTTCCTTCCCATGCTTCAGCAACTGTACGAGCCTTTTGAATCATGTCTTTTGTGTAAGTGTGTCGCACTTGCCCAATAATAGTTTCAGTACTCATATTACAACTACGAATAATACTAGGATACAGTGAGTTCAAGTCAATACTTCCAACCCATTTGTGCATACCTTTTTTAGGTGTTGCAACATAGGCACCTGCGGCTTGTGTTGAATCTCTGTCGTAACGCTTGTCAGGAACAATTAAGCCTTTAGTGTGTGCTTCGTTAATAATTGCTTGGTCTGTTTGTGCAACCGCACCCATTGTTGTTTGTAGCAACACTGTGTTAGAATGTGCTAACACATTTGCTAAGTCAATAAACTGTAGCTTCTTGTCTAAGTTTACAAGCAAGTCAACATCTT
>Ga0228674_1000388_pt1 | contig 31882 bp, 50 predicted proteins | sample 1D_rmetaG_FD_189054 | JGI IMG/M metagenome (GOLD analysis project Ga0228674, IMG submission 189054) | Seawater microbial communities from Monterey Bay, California, United States - 1D_r | ecosystem: Environmental > Aquatic > Marine > Coastal | place: USA: California | collected 2016-09-26
TTCGAAGGCTGCAACACCTATTGAAGATGTAAAAGAACTTAACAATGCAGATGTAGTAGTACTAGGGCAAACATATGTAACACATCAACCTAAAGTTGATACATCAGAAGTTAAAGGTATTAGAGCAACAGCACAAAAGAATGCACAAGCAATTGACACATTCTTACAAGGCACAAAGGGTCTAAGCAATCCTGCACAAATTATCTATACATATGTTAACCATATGACACGCACACAACAATTAAAGAACATTGAGTCAGGGTTTTTTGATTGGCTAAGTACTTCAAAAGTAAGTCAAGGACAGCAAGAAAAATTAGCAGCAATGAATGAAGCTAATCCAAAATCAATACCTGCTATATTTGGACTTGTAAAACAGATTATGGCTGCAAAAGATCATATCATAGATCAACTAGACGATGCTAATGCAGATGTTAAGGCAACAACAAAAGGTGAGAAGGGCGGTGAAGGTTACGTAGCTCTTGGATCAAAGACTAAACTAGTACCACGTACTAGATGGCAACCAAACTAAGGAAGTAAAATGAAAATTAAACAGATTACAGAAGCACACGAAGCTTCGGCACAAGAAAGACAATTAGCAGACCTAGGTCGTAGACTTATGGACATCAGTGCAAAGATGCCAATGAAAGGCGCAACTGATGATGAGATTGCAAAGTCAAACAAAATGTCAGCATTAGGTGATGCACTAACACGCTTTGGAACATTATTTGGTCCTAAGAATGTAAAAGACATTATTAAAATTACTGGACTTGAGTCAGGTGAGATAGCAGAACTATTAGCACTAGCAAAGAAAAGTGCTCCTGTTAAGCAAGACGCACCATCAGCAGACGATAAAGACGATGATGAATTTGCAGCACCAAGTGATGACGAAATAGCACGTCAGGCAGACAGAGCAGCTAGATAATATGACTGACAAGTTTACAGCAGCACAATGGGCAGAAATAGAAGGTGGTCACGAAATGACTCCGGCTAAAGAAGAACCATATTCCTTTTTAAAAGACATACATGAATCACGTATGACTAAGGACAACGGTAGCTCACAGAAGCTAACGTATACTGATTGCGGTGAACGAGCATATCTAACATTACTAGCACTAGAAGCAATGCGTAACTATCCAGACTTCAAAGCATATGTGCAACGTTATGCAAAGAAGACAGCAGGCTTCGAACTATACAAAATGTATCGCATAATGGGAACTGACCTTTACAACTTCATTTACTTCCTTGTAGGGGACGGCAAAGCACAAGATAAACTTAAAGATCCTGATAGTGCAAGACGTATGCGAGCTAAAACAAAATTACCAACAGCAGCTATTAATAGATACATTAGATCATTAGCAGCAGGCACGACACCTACACAAGTTAACAGCATGTTTATGGCAATTGAAAGTGCAATAAACGTATCAAACGCTGATTATAAAGCCGTACGTAGGAGTTTAGCTAACTTTGGACGTCTAACTAAAGCAGAAAAGCGTTTAGTGTCTACACGCTTAATATTTGCTGTTAGAGCTAAACTACGTAGTTCAGATATTATAGAAGACTTTGAAAAGTTTGCATCAGTTAAGAACTTAGAAAAAGCAAGTGTAATTGATCCAGAACCAACAGTAAGCCGTCCTGACATTGCATCAAAGCCCGGCGACCTAGCACTATATAGATACCTAGTAGGCGACAAAAATTTAGCTCTTACTAAGAAGTTCTTAGAAGCAGCTAAAGATGGAAAAGCAGCAAGTGGTATGATGGTGCAAGCGTATTTGCCAGCTATTGAAATGATAGATGATATTGTACAAGGCGGCCCTGCAATGGTACAACAGCTAAGAGCCCTACATAAGAGAGCTAAAAGAAGCTGATTAAACCTAATTTTAATCGTAAAATGATAAATACTTTATACAAGTTAGAAGAGGTCTAACTTGCCATTAGAACATAGGAGAATATAAAATGGCTTCAGTAACAAAAACAAACGGCGTAAATGTAGTAGAAGGTAACGGACTAGGTCCAGTAACACGCATTATTTCGCTATCAAAAGCAAACATCACAACAGCAGCAATTGCAGATCTTAACTCAGTAGTAGAAGCAATGACAGCTGGCGGTGTAAAAGGCACTGACGATGCAGTAAGCATTGCAGGTGTTGATCACACAGCAACAGGCGTTGCTCACGTTGCAGTACAAGGCACAGGCGTATTAACACCTGGCGCAGACTACCGCGGTGTAACAGGCGTAACAGCAGCACTAGTTGCAACGTTTGAAGACTAAATTCTAACTACCTTAGAATCGTGATTATGGCCGTAAGGCAGGCGTCACACAAAGGGCTCACTTTTTAAGTGGGCCTTTTTTTATGACTATAAGTACAGTATGCGTTTTAAATTACATACACTTGTAGACATAACAGAAACTAATACTCGTAGAGGCGAAGACCCTATTGGGTATCGACAGCAACAAAACTATCTTACAGTTATGCAAACAATTGGTATGAGAGTTAATCCAACATATATTAAAGCACCAAGTATAACAAACGAAGTACCTAGCAAACTAGGACTAGGATCAATGTTCAATACTAAACAAAAGGTATGGACATATGAATTTGATATTGATTACGAAGGTGCTATAGATTTGTCTACACTAGTAAATGACTTTGATTTAATACCAATTATCACAAAGTTAAATGAAACAGCAAAGTTTGATAATCCGCAATTTCTCACCAAAAACCTTGAGAAATCCAACATTATTTTCATGTTAATGGATAAATAATAATGTAGCGATAATAAAGCTACCAGGCACACTAAATCAGAATACCAAGGCTAACTACGAGTTTACTTACAACGGAGAATAAGTGTGTCATCAAACGTAACAAAATTAGAAAGAGAATCATTAGAAGCGCATGTTGATCTATGTGCTATACGCTACGAGCAACTAGACGAGCGTTTGTCTACAGTAGAAACAAAAATTGATACTCTACATACAGCAATACAATCCGGACAACAAAGCATGACTAAAGTCATTGTTGGTGCCGCAGGCACAGTAGTAGCAGGTTTACTTTCAACCATTGTCGTTATATTAATGAAAGCCATCTAACTTACGATAAATAACTATATGTTATTACGTGAGTTTTTTATTGACCCCATTGAAGAAGAATTAGACGAAGGACAAACTTGGGCCCGTTCAGGCAAAAAGGTTGTCCGCAAATATCGTTGTTCCTCCGGTCCCCGAAAGAATCGAATTGTCGCTAAAATGCAACAATGTTTTGCCGCTCCTGATGTTAAGAAGCGTATGCAATTCAAAAAAGTTAAAGCACGTCTTGGTGGTCGAATGGCTCGCAAGGCAAAAAGAACTAAACGTATAAATCCAGCAAGTCGTAGAGTGCAAGCTCTAAACCGTAAGAGATAGCACCATGTTATTGCGTGAGATGATCACAGAATGGGTATGTGGAGACTGCTATGCTGAACCATGTACATGTAGTGTCGAAGAAGGTGTAACAACTATCTTTGGTAAAAGTGGTAACAAAACTGTACGTAAGTATCGTTGCACAAGTGGTACACGTAAAGGACGTATTGTTGCAAAGCCAGCAACATGTAATGCTCCTAAGAATGTAAAAGCGTCAAACACTCTCAAAAAGACTAGACGCTCTAAAGGCAAGACGATAAGTATTAAGAGTACACGTACAAAACGTACTAACCCAACAAGTAAGAGATTAACCAAGTTAAACATTGGCAGAAGAAGAATTAAGCCAAGAAATCGTAGAGGTGCAAGAATATGAAAATGAACGAAATATTGTCTGAACAGGACGCAGTCCTACAAATTCAACAAGATGACGACAAAGAAACTGTCCTTATTGATCCAAAGACTAAGATTAAAACTACGGTTCCTAAAGACCCTAGCAAACCAGGCGCTATTGCAAAAGACGAGCGCGGCAACCTAACACTAGATACAAAAACAAAAGGTACAGTTGATCGTGGCATCAAGCCAGGCGACAACGTAACTGTAAAAATTTAAATGAATATAAATGAGGTAGTCAAAAAAATATATATGACCAATGAAGAGAAGACTCTCTTGGATCAGTCTGACTTACCTCGCCCGCTCGGATCATTCCCAGAGCGAGAACAAACCATTATCAATAATCTAATTCGTAAAAGTATAATAAGTAAAGTACAGCACAATGGAACGATAATGGTGAAACGGAATGACGACTGACACTCTATTACATGACTTGGAAGAAATTGTTAACAAAGGACTTGAAGATAGTGCTATCCCTGTTGCACGAGGAAATAGCATACGAATCAAACATATTGTGGTTCGTAAGAGTCCTAAAGGCTATTTGATATACGATGCTAAAGAAAATAGGCAAATCGTAAGAACTGCATTCAAATCATCAGCAATTGCCATTGCAAAGAACCTAGCACAAGGTAACGACATTACTGATAAACTAATGGCATACGACGATGCTATGCTAAAACACTACAATGACGCAGTATTTTACAAACATTCTATGAAAAAATCCAAAGATGAAGCGTCAAAACAGATTAGAGCAACACGTTTAGACGTATCTATGCAGGAATCATATAGATTACGCAGTCAGTTAGACCGTTTTATTTTTTGTTAGTGATAAATATATTATAGAACACCTATCAACAGGAAGATACAATGCAAATTAGAGAATTTTCAAAGCCGCTAACGGCAGCAAAACTAAATGAAAGCCTAGCAAAACGCTTTGGCTCAAAAATAAACATCGATGAGTTTACAACTGAACAACTTCAAGATGTCCGTAACAAGTTACGCACTAAAGTATTCAATGTTGAAACAAACGAAGCATTTGATGCAGTTCAAAACAATGATCACAGCAAAAACAAATTGTTTTTAGATGTAGTAAACGCTGCACTAGATGAGCGTGATGATGTAAGTGTTGCAATTGATGAAGCAATTGAATCGCTAAACGAAGGCGAAGAAGACAAAGCAGAGCTAGTAATGGCAGCTAAGGACATGGTTGATCGTGTTACTGGTTGGATGGAAGACACTGCTGAAATGCAAACTGAGTCAATGCTAGAACTTGCAGATGCTATCCGTGACGAAATGGGCAGTGAGCAAGCCGAAGCATTTACTGCAAGTGTTAAGCCTGCACTAGAAGCAATGTATGGTGTAATGGAAACAACACGCCAAACACTAACACAAGGTGTTGGTATGCTAACAGGCGAAGCTGAGCCAATGGATACAATGGGTGCAGAAGATCCAGGCATGGAAGATCCAGCAATGGAACCAACTGATGATATGGATGCAGCAGCTGAAGTACCAGTAGATGGTGAAGTAGAAGATGACTTTGGTGCAGCAGACGCAGCAGCCGGCGGTGAAGAACTAGGCGGACGTGAAAAGCGTGAAAGCAGAGATAATTCAAAAAAAAAGCTCAAATAATTGAAGCAGTAGATAGCACAGCCATCTACGCTATATTGAGACAACAGAAAGCAGCCGGAGTGGCTGCTTTATCTATTAAAAAACTAGACAAATACATGCGCAATCAAGGCGAAGGCAACTTTGACTATGATAGTTTTAAAGTAATGTATGATGGAGATCCTAAGATACAACAACTAGTTACTAACTTTGACCAAAACAAGATTGAGTTTAAACAAAGTGAAGTTGACGATGTTAACGTAGCAGGAAAACCTGGTCCTGAAGGCGATGCAGTTGGTGACATGGCAAAGAATGCCACGGACCTAGGCGCAGAGTTATAGACGTAAAATAACGTAGAATTTACGTCTATCTTAATAATAGACGTAAATCTTAAATATAATTACACATAAGAGAAAGAATGGCATATTCAGCTAAAGTAGTTCAGCGTTTTGAAGACGTTCTGAACAACCCACAAAGTCACGGCGTAGGACGCTTTGACCCTAACGATCCCAATATAGCAACAGGAATGACAGGAGCACCAGCGTGTGGCGATGTTATGAAACTTGATTTAAAAGTTAATCCTGATACAGATGTTATAGAGGACGTAAAGTTTAAAACATATGGTTGCGGTAGTGCAATAGCAAGTTCAACTATGTTTGTTGAAATGCTAAAAGGACTTACTATGACACAAGCATTAGAAATCAAAGACAAAGATATTGCTGATGCATTAGAATTACCCCCAATTAAATTACATTGTTCTGTACTAGCAGAGGATTCAATTAAGAAAGCTCTAAAACACTGGGACGAAAAGAAAGCACACCGACAACATAACGGTTGACAAAACACTTATTTGGTGTTATTATTAATACTAATAGGAGAACTTATGACTGAAAGACCATACGAAGATATTGTTAAAAACATTACAGAAGTAATGGAACAATACGTAACACCGTCAGTACAGCAACATGGCGGAGAAGTTAACTTTGTTAGCTTTGAAAACGGTTGTGTAACTGTACAACTTAGCGGAGCATGTTCAGGTTGTGCAGGTAGTACAATGACACTAAAACACGGCATTGAACAAATGATGACTCAACTTATACCAGAAGTACTAAGTGTTGACGGTATTGATGATCCTTTTTCTACAGTTGATCCTTATTACATGCACGACCCATTTGGTGACGCACAGTTAGAATCAATTAGAATGTTAGAGGAATTAGATGAGCCTAATAATAGAGAAGTATAATTACGAAAAACTAAAGCGGGTAGAAGTAGATGGCAAGCGTAGATACGCAGCGCCAGGACATCCACCAGTAGCAAGTGTAACAACTATTCTTAGTGGTACTAAGGATATGAGTCATCTTATTGCTTGGAAGAAGCGTGTAGGTGAAAAGAAAGCACAAGAGATTGTAACTGAAGCAAGTGGCGTAGGCACAAGGATGCACAAGTATCTAGAAGACTATGTTGACAATGGTGTGTGGACAGAGTCAGCAGGCAGCAATCCTTATGCACAGCAAGCATACAAAATGGCATGTGTCATACGTGACGAAGCAATGGGCGATGTAGATGAGATATGGGGCAGTGAAGTTCCGCTTTATGTTCCAGGTATCTTTGCAGGCACAACCGACTTGGTAGGACAGTATAAGGGACAGCCTTGTATTATGGACTTCAAGCAAACTAACAAACCTAAGAAGCCTGAGTGGGTAGAAGATTATTATCTACAACTTACAGCATACGCCTTAGGACACAACGAAGTACACGGCACAGACATACGTGAAGGACACATCTTTATGTGTAGTCGTGCATTAGAATATCAGCAGTTTGATCTATGGCCAGATGAGTTTGCAGAATGGGAACAAGAATGGTGGAATAGATGCAGACAATACTATGAGAAACATGGATAATGTGGGATAAAATAAATGAATGGAGCATCAAAGCTCTTATCATATCAGGTATAATGATCTGGACAATCATATTTGCAGTGGCGTTTGTAGAATTCGCTTTGTAACGGCTAAATATTACTATAATGAAATAGGAGTTATAGTATGGCCGTAGTATCCATCAGTCGAATTCAAGTTCGCAGAGGACAAAAGAACACAGGTAGTGGATTACCACAATTAGCAAGTGGTGAATTTGGCTGGGCTGTTGACTCGCAGGAACTGTACATTGGTAACGGTAGTGTAGCAGAAGGTGCGCCATTTGTTGGCAATACTAAAATGCTAACTGAAACTGATAACTTGTTTGAATTTGCAAATACATATGAGTACCAAAGTGGTACCAACATGCAAACAGGCAGTTCTCCTAATAATCCAGTACTACGCACACTACAAGATAGATTAGATGACAGAGTGAGCATCCGTTCTTTTGGAGCAATGGGTGATGGCACAGATCAAGCGATACCACTACAACGTGCAATTGATCAGTTATACCTAAATGCAAGTAACAAAGGAACATCAGCAGCTCGTGTAGAACTTATACTAGAGCCTGGACAATATAATATTACTAATGGTCTTAAGATTCCTCCATTTACTACAATACGTGGAGCAGGTGCTGAGAAAACTATTATTATTGCTGGTCCATTTACTGCATTTGAAACATGCAATGAAACAAGTACACCGGGTGTATATGCAAGCGATGCAACTAGTACAACACTTAATCAAGCAAGAAATATTACTATATCAGATCTAACAATTAGTTCAGAGGGTGCAGCAGCACTAAGTCTTGTAAGTTGTAAAGACAGTACGTTTGAAAACATAGTACTGAAAGGTCCGTATGCTTTAGGCGATGCAACTAATACAACTGACAATGGTATTAAGATGACAGCATTAAGTACCGCAGTTAACACATCTAATAACAAGTTTATTAATATTAAGATAGAAAACTTTATGACAGGTGTTAGATCAGACAACGACATCAAAGATAACATATGGACAAACTGTGAGTTTGATACAATGTATAAAGGATTTGCATTAGGTACTGAAACTATTTTAGGTACTAGTGGAATGTTAACAGGACCGATCAACAACACTATTACTAATTGTACCTTTAATGACATTTATCAACACAGTATTGAAATTGCAGCTGGTACAGATAATATTAGTAAAGATAATAAATTTTACAGCGTAGGCAACGCTGGTGGCAACGCACTACTAAATGCTAGTTCAATTATTAAGTTTGTTGGCAAGCGAAACAAAAGTGAAGGTGATTGGTTCAAACGAAGCGAAGAACTAGGTTATAATGAAACATATAAGAACAACGTTTCGTACTCACCTGAAGTAGAAGGTCCTACGATTACAGACTTTAGTACAACACACCAAATAGCAATTAACCAATCAGGTGAATATACAAAACTATTTAGACTGCCAGCTGATACTACTAAAGCATATGAAATAGAATACATCTATAAAAGTAGTACAGTTCAAGCAACTAGAACAGGAACAATGACAGCAGTTGTTGATCCAGCAAACAATACTGTAGAGTTTGACGATGAGTACACATACACAGGTAATTCAACGTTTTCACAGAACTTAAAATTCACAGCACAAAATTATGACGAAAATGGCGATTCTTTGGTTGACACAATAGCCATTATGATGTTAAACTTAACAAGTAGCGATAATGCTACTTTGTACTATAAGGTTAAAACTAAGTCATAATTAATGTTTGATAAAACTTATGAACAGCGACTGGTACTCTGGCGCGAGTTTCGAGACTCTTTAGAAACTGCTCAGGATCCAATTCAAGACACGATTGATTTTTATAATCAAGCGCCTGTTGAGATAATTGCCGCAGATCCATATACTCCATCAACCTGGCCAGACCCGTGGGAACTGCTAGAGGAAAATAATTATTGTGCCTTTGTTAAGATACTTGCAATTTGTTACACCTTGCAGTTAACTGATGTTTTATCCCATGGTACCTATGAGATACATATTACACGAGACAATGAAAACTCAGAGACTTATTACCTATTATTTGTCGACGACATTGTGATCGGTTTCAATGGAGAGAAGTATGTTAAGAAGAACGAATTACCCACCACTTTACGTTCTGAATTACAGCACTCACCACAAGCACAATAATAAATATTAAACACTAATAGACAGAGGTAAAAATGGCAAATGGAACAATGATCACCAAGCGTGATGGTACTAAAGAACACTTAAATATCGACAAAATACATAAAGTAGTAGAACATGCTTGTGAAGGCTTAGCCGGAGTCAGTAGTAGTCAAATTGAAATGAGTGCAAACATACAATTTTATGATGGCATGACTACAAATGAAATACAAGAAGTACTTGTACGCTCAGCAAATGATCTAATTTCATTAGACACACCCAATTATCAATATGCGGCAGCAAGGCTGCTAAGTTACAGTGTAAACAAAATGGTATTCGGCGAATACAATGCAATTACACTACAGAAAAACATTGAACGTAATATTGAACGTAACGTATATGATTCAAGTATATTGGACGTATACACAGCAGACGAAATTGCTACATTAGATAGTTACATTAAACATAAACGTGATGAGAACTTTACTTACGCAGGACTACGTCAAGTAGTTGACAAATATCTTTGTCAGGATCGTTCTTCAGGTGAAATATTTGAGACTCCCCAATTCATGTATATGATGATTGCTGCCACTTTGTTTGCGCAGTATCCAGCAGAAACACGTATGCATTACGTAAGGAGATACTACGATGCAACTTCGCTATTTAGAGTTAATATTCCAACGCCAGTTATGGCCGGAGTGCGTACACCAGTACGTCAATTTGCTAGTTGTGTACTCGTTGACAGTAATGACACTCTTGACTCCATTTTTGCTAGTGATATGTCTATCGGACGATATACCGCGCAGAGAGCGGGAATTGGTATCAATGCTGGACGTATACGCGGCGTTAACAGCAGAATCAGAGGCGGTGAAGTAGCACATACAGGTATTGTCCCGTTTCTAAAGAAGTTTGAATCAACAGTGCGTTGTTGTACACAAAATGGTGTGCGTGGCGGTAGTGCTACTACACACTTCCCTTTTTGGCATCAAGAGATTGAAGACATCCTTGTACTAAAGAACAACAAAGGTACAGAAGACAATCGTGTACGTAAATTAGATTATTCAATTCAACTTAACAAAACAATGTATGAAAGACTATTGACTGGCGGCGATATAACTCTTTTCTCGCCACATGATGTGCCAGGTCTTTACGATGCATACTTTGGTGAGCCAGAGGCGTTCCAAGAACTTTATGAAAAGTATGAACGTGCTACAAGCATCAAGAAAAAGTCTATCCCAGCAATGGAATTATTTTCTGCGTTGATCAAAGAACGTGCAGAAACAGGACGCATTTATATTATGAATGTTGATCACTGTAACACACACAGCTCATTCAAAGACACAGTATACATGAGTAACTTGTGTCAAGAGATTACATTACCAACAAAGCCATTGGAGCATATAGACGACGAAGAAGGCGAAATTGCGCTATGTATTTTGTCTGCTATTAATGTAGGCACCATTCGTTCGTTAGACGACTTAGAAGACCTCTGTGAGCTTGCAGTACGTGCGCTAGAAGAGATTATTGACTATCAGAAGTATCCAATTAAGGCAGCAGAGATTAGTACAAAAGCAAGACGTTCATTGGGCGTAGGCTACATTGGTTTAGCACACTACCTAGCAAAACAAAAAGTAAACTATGCAGACAAAGAAGCATGGAAACTAGTACATGATCTTAGTGAAGCATTCCAATATTACTTGTTAAAGGCCAGCAACAAATTAGCGCAGGAGAGAGGTGCTTGTGAGTACTTTAACCGTACTAAATATAGTGATGGCATTCTGCCTATTGATACATACAAAACAGATGTTGACAGCATTGTGGAGAATAAATTAAACTATGATTGGGATAGTTTACGATCTGACATTAAGGAACACGGACTTAGGCACAGCACATTGTCCGCACAAATGCCTTCGGAGAGCAGTTCCGTTGTGTCGAACGCAACAAATGGAATCGAACCGCCTAGAGGTTACTTGTCCATTAAGAAAAGCAAAAAAGGGCCTCTTAAGCAGATTGTTCCACAGTATACTACACTAAAAAACAACTATACATTGCTTTGGGATATGCCAAGCAACGAAGGTTATATCAATGTAGTAGCAGTAATGCAGAAGTTCTTTGATCAAGCCATCAGTGGTAACTGGAGTTACAACCCAACACACTTTGAGAACAACGAAGTTCCAATGAGTGTGATGATGCAAGACTTGTTAAATACTTACAAGTATGGTTGGAAGACTAGTTATTACCAAAACACTTATGATTATAAAACTGATCCAAGTGAACTAGAAGATGAAAAACCAGAAGAAGCATTAGCATCTTCAGACCTAATAGGCGAAGAAGAAGATTGCGATGCATGTGCAATTTAATGGTTGACTAAGTAGCGTATTTGCGTTACTATTATATAAGAGACACACAGAGATAGGAAGTAAGATGGCGAAGACCGTATTTAATAAAGAAAAAGTAGATTTTACAAAACAGAACATGTTCTTCGGAGCAGATCAAAACACACAGCGTTATGATGTATTTAAGTTCCCAGTGTTTGATAAACTAAATCAAACAATGCTAGGATACTTTTGGCGCCCGGAGGAAGTAAGTCTACAAAAAGACAGAGCAGACTTTGCTAACTTCCGTCCAGAGCAGAAACATATCTTTACTGCTAACCTAAAATATCAAACACTACTTGACAGTGTCCAAGGACGTGGTCCATGCCTAGCATTTTTGCCGCATGTTTCACTTCCTGAACTAGAGGGCTGTATTGTTACTTGGGACTTCTTTGAAACAATTCACTCACGTAGCTACACACATATTATGAAGAACGTGTACGCTGACCCGTCAGAAGTGTTTGACACTATTTTAGATGACGAAAAGATTATTGCTCGTGCAACAAGTGTTACCAAACATTATGACGAGTTTACTGAAGCCGCTGATGCATTTAATCATAGAGGTGAAGGTAGTTCATATGAAGTTAAGAAGAAACTTTATATGGCAATGATGACTGTAAACATCCTAGAAGGTTTACGCTTCTACGTATCATTTGCATGTACATTTGGTTTCGGCGAACTAAAATTAATGGAAGGGTCTGCAAAGATTATCTCATTAATTGCTCGTGACGAAGCACAGCATCTAGCACTAAGCACACACGTATTGAAGTTGTGGGCAAACGGCAAAGACGATCCAGAGATGGCTAAGATTGCTAAAGAGTGCGAAGAAGATGTATACGAACTGTGGCGCGAGTGTGTTCTAGAAGAAAAGGACTGGGCTGACTATCTATTTAAAGATGGATCAATGATTGGACTTAATGCTGCTCTGCTTAATCAATATGTAGAATATATTGCAAACCGCAGACTTAAAGCACTTGGCTTTAACGCAATCTTTGATCAGCCAGTAAACACTAACCCATTACCGTGGACACAACATTGGTTAAGTAGCTCAGGGCTACAAGTTGCTCCACAGGAAACAGAAGTTGAAAGTTATATCGTTGGCGGTATTAAACAAGATGTAACAACAGACTCTATTAAAGGATTCAGTCTATGATAACAATCTATGGCAAACCGGCTTGTCCAAGTTGTACAAAGGCAAAAGCATTTGTAGAAACACGAGGATATCAGTTTGAATACAAAGAACTAAACAAAGACTTTACAAGAGAAGAACTATTTGAAACATTCCCAACAGCTAGAACCTTTCCACAAATTATCGTTGGATTTGAAAAGGTAGGCGGCTATGAACAAATGATGGAATACATTGATAATACAGGATACAACGGAACAGGACATTCAATATCATGATGATTGAAACACCATATAAAGTAGGAGACACTGTGTCTCTAAAACTAAGTTCAGGCGAAGAAATCGTAGGACGCCTAGATGATGAATCTACAACAAAATTTACCCTAAAGAAGCCTATGGTATTAATTATGGGTGCTGAAGGACTTGGTCTAGCACCGTACATGTACAGTGTATCACCAGATGCAAAGTTTCAATTATTGGCAGCAACAGTAAGTTGTATTGCTAAAACTGAAACAGATATTGCAAAACAATACGTTTCGACAACCAGTAGTATACAAATGGTCTAAAAACACTGATAAATATATTGTAACAACAGGAGTACATGAATGTCCATAGCTGGTGCAAATATATTTGAAGAGTCAACAGTTGAAGGCACAGGCCAAACAACAGTAAACCATCCGGATGTAGATACGGATCCAGGCAGTTCGCCACCCGATCATGTACACATTGATCATGACTTATCGCATCAAGCATGTTTAGCTGAAATAGCAAGTTTGTTTGAAGATATACAAGCAGACCTACGCATTATCACAGATAGAGGCGAGGATAGATCAAAAGGTATATACGAACGACAAGCAGACACAGTAGCAAACAATCCTGCAAATATTGCGCAGGCTGCTGCCATGGTAGTTAATCTACAACAATCTGATTTACTTAATATGGTAAACGCTGAAGTAGGTAATCCAACTGACTTAGGTAATACAAGTTCAACCAACTATAATGCTATAAGAAATTCAAATACAAACGCAGGTGGCTTTAGAGGCGGACAAGCAGAAACAGCACAAACACCCGGCTACGGAGGCGCAGGAGCATCAACTGCTATTGTAGGCGAGGACGGAACGACATACTACGAAGGCACTGTACCACTTGATCAAGTAGTAACTGAAAGTGGATCAGGTAACGGCAATGTAACATACGCATTAGGCGGAGTACGTAACTTACCAATACAAAAACAATTATTTGATCTACTTAGTGAAGCAGCAAAAGAAGCAGGAGTTGATGTTGTTGTTACAAGTGGAGGACAAGTTCCTACAAGTGAAGGTGGCATCAAAGGCAAAAATAGAACTGGCTCTAATAGACATGACAAAGGTTATGCCGCAGATGTTAGAGTATTAGATGGCGATGGCACAAGACTATTCACAAACAATCCTGCACAACTTCCTATCATAACAAAATTTATACAAGCATGTCAAGCTAGAGGCGCAACAGGAGTAGGTTGTGGTAATGGCTATATGTCAAACGGAAACATACATGTTGATATTGCTTGGGCAGGCCAACAGCAAGGCGCAATTCAAGGAATATTATCAAATAGATATTGGGGAGGCGGTGCATCCGCAGGCCTTTCAACTAGAACAGCTAATGCTCCGCAGTATTTAAAAGACTTAATGACACCAAGGGATAACGCATAATGCCAGCACCGTATCAACATTTAGATATGACTCCGGAATACAATCGGATTATTACAGCACTTACAGGTATACGTGATGACATTAGATTATTGCGCAGACTACAAGAAGATCCAGAGTCTGGAATAGCAACAAGTAATGTACTCAACGACTTCCAACGAGCCCTTTTAACAGTGTCAATGAGTTCTGCAGGGTCAAACGCAGCCGGAGCAGTTGCCGCAATGATAGACAGTGGACAAACGACTAACGGCGGTGGCATAGCAGCACCTACTGGAGATAGTAATGCAGACTTGAGTACAGAAAGAACAACAATACTTGCCGCACTAGGAGTTACAGAAGATCCAGAAGATATGAAAATATTGATAAGAGTAAGTGGACAATACTATTGGGAAGCAGCAGGAGTAGCAGGACCAGACGATGGCCTTAGAGGACCGGCAACAGTAGTAACACCATTTGCACTAGGCGAGCAACTAGGTTACGATAATGAATCAACTGGAGCAATTACGCCAGGAGCACCGTCAGGACCACCAGATGGAATACCTAATGCTTCATCACCAAAGAAACGTTGGCCATTTGCAAGACCAGAAGGCCAAACAGCACAGCAAAATGCTAATCCAAATGCAGATTTAGTTGATCCAGCAACTGGTCAAGTAGTTGCAAGATCAGTGGATGAACAGCGAGCAGCTGACCGTTCAGGAACAACATCACCTCCTGCTACAGATTATAGTCCAGGGGCGCAATAATGGCAAAAGTACATAGAGTAGGCGATACAGATACAGGAGGAGATTCAGCTGTTGGCGGATCAGAAAATGTATTTGTTAATGGAGGCCCAACACTAGGCGGAGCAGTTGCAGATGCATTAGGAGTTGAAGATACTCAAGGCATCAGTGATGATGAAGCAAGAGCAATACTAAGTGGCAGAGCAGCAGAAGTAGCAGCTGGCGAGAATCCAGATACATTAGAAGCTCTTGAACAGTATGGAGGAGGATCACCAGGCGGTTCAAGTCCTATTAATGGTAGAGATGGCGCAGTACCAGCACCAGGAAGTGATACATCTACAGGAGCAGACGGATCAGTTGACAGTACGATAGCAAGGCCTACATCACAATGGATTGTAGTACAAGCACATGTTAATCCAAGAGTATTAGAAGAAGTATGGTCTAAAGCAGAAAAATTTGCAGAATCACTAGGACGTCCTATTACATTAAACAGTGCATATAGAACACCAGAGTATAATGCTAGTGTTGGAGGTGCAAAACAGAGTATGCATACACAACGCAAAGCAATTGATATACAATGGGGAACATCTAGTGTACAAGGGCGTGTTGACTTTATACAAAAAGCAATTGATGCTGGATTTACTGGTATAGGTTGCTATAATGGTTTTTGTCATGTAGATATTGGCGGCAAGCGTCAATGGGGGCCAAACGGCAGTAGAACAGGTCAATTTGCCCAATATAAGGCTGTATTGCAGTCAAATGGCTATTCAATGTAATTAAATGGTTGACAAAGCCTCTTTTGTATGCTATATTAGTAACATAATATAAATCAGGCACAAAAAAGAGGCAATATGAAATACAATAAAAAAGTAATACTAACAGACGCAGACGGTGTACTCCTTAACTGGGAATACGCATTTAGTTGTTGGATGCAACAGCATGGACACACAGAAGTTGAAAATGCTAATTGGATATATGATATTAGTGAGCGATTTGGCTTAGAATCTAATAACATTGGGCATAAGCTGATTAGGCAGTTTAACGAAAGTGCTGCAATTGGGTTTCTACCAGCATTACGTGATGCAATGTATTATGTAAAGAGATTACATGAAGAACACGGATATGTATTCCGTTGTATTACATCTTTATCTACAGATAAAAATGCGTACAAACTTCGTAAAATGAATTTAGAGAAGCTGTTCGGCGAAACAGCATTTGAAGAATTAGTTTGTTTAGGTACAGGAGCAGAAAAAGATGAAGCTCTTGAACAATACAGAGATTCAGGCTTGTACTGGATTGAAGACAAACTATCTAACGCAGTATGTGGACTTGAATTAGGTTTGACACCCATACTGATTGAGCATGGGTTTAACATGCACGATGACATCCCCGAAGGTATGACTAAAGTAGTTAACTGGAAGGAAATTTATAATCATATAACAGGAGAAAATGTATGACAGAACATGAGAAAATTGTAGAAGCATTTAATGCTTATTTAGTGGAACACGAAGCGTGGGAAACTAAAAACGTAAAAGCAGCGGCAACCCGCGCACGTTCAGCACTCGGAGACCTCGGCAAGTTAACAAAAGGCCGAAGAAAGGAAATCCAAGAACGTAAGAACGCAATGTAATGTGGATTGTCTGGGCTAAAGCCTTAGGGAGTAAGGCCTTCGACGAAGATAAAAAGGCTGACAAGGTTGCATTAATTAGAACTTTTATAGTTTTATTTGAAGTACTTGTTGGTCTTTTTATCATCTTAAATGCAATGGCAAACCACGGATGGGGACTGATAGGACTATGAATCCAACACCAAGAAAAACTGACGATGAAACAAAAAGATTAATGGACGAATTTTTAAAGAACGGCGGAAAGATCACACAATGCGAGCCGTTTGCTAGAACAGAAGATATTCAAATTAAAGGCGGCTTTTATGGTCGTAAGAAAAAGAAGAAAGAAACAGAATGAAGTGTGAAGCAGGTGATGTTGCAAAAATATTATTTTCAGTTAATCCTGCTAACATTGGTAGGATTGTACGGGTAGTTGAATACATTGGCGAGTTTACAGAACGTGAAAAGTTTCAATATAATGGAATGCCGTGTATGGCTCCAATCTCAGACAACTACTGGTGGATTGAAGCAGAAGACTTAACAATACAACTAGGACCAAGTCCTCGTGCTTATATTGCTGACACATGGTTAGAGCCAATTAAGCCTGAAAAAGAATTTACTAGATCAAAAGCAGAGATTGAAATAACAGTATGAGCAAGTTGAACAGTGTTTGTATCTTTGGTGGAGGCAGTGCAGGCTGGTTAACAGCTCTTGCTTTGCGCACCTACTTACCTGAAGTACATATTACAATTGCTATATCCAGCAAACACACAAACATAGGTGTTGGCGAAAGTACACAGCCAGACTTACTAGACCTATTAGCACATTGTAACATAGACATACAAGACTTTTGTAAGCAAGTTAGTGCTACACAAAAGAAAGGTATATATTACGCTAATTGGAATACTATTGGTACATACTTTTGGCATCCGTTTACTTCATTAACAGAGACAGGTACTTACACAAGAGCGCATCACTATAATGTAATGCACAAGCGTGATCCAAACAACTATCCGCTTGAAGACTATTACAAGCGAGTGCATCCTGAGTACAAGGATTACGCACTACACATTGATGCAGACAAAATGGCACTATACTTGCGGAACGTTTTATCTAACTCTGTAGAGATAATTGACTTTGATGATTATGTATTGCACGAAAGTAACAACAAAATAGATTGCATCACTGTAGACGGTAAAGATATTAAAAGTGACCTGTATGTAGACTGCACAGGATTTAGTAGAGTACTTGCAGATGCAATAGGTAATATTGAGACAGATGAATATGTAGGTAATGTCAATGCCGCATTGTTTGCACGTATACCTTATGGCAAAACTAAACCTATACCTTATACTAAAGCAGACGCTTGGGGCAAAGGTTGGTGTTGGACTATTCCGTTAGAATCAAGGATAGGCAGTGGTTGTGTTTATAACACAGACTTTTGTAAGAAAGAAGAAGCAATAGATCATTTTATTGACTACTGGCAAGGTGCAATAACTAAAAAAGATATAAGGTCTGTTGAGTTTGAATCAGATAGTTTATTAGAGCCTTGGAAGTCAAATGTAGTAACAATAGGATTAAGTGCAGGATTTGTCGAACCATTAGAAGCTACAGGTATAAGTTGGTTTGTATTGTCAGCACAAATGCTAGGATTAACATTGCGGAACAGATACTTTGATAGTGGTGTTAGAATGTCCTACAACGGATCCATGCGCGGCTTCATAGAAGATGTACAAGACTTTATTGATGTACATTACGCACTAAGTCATCGTAACGATACAGAGTTTTGGAGATACCAAACTATACGAAAGAGACATCCTAGACTAGAAAAACGTTTAGAGATATACAAACAACAGATGCCAAACAAGAATAATAGGCAAGGAAATATACCTTGGGCATTTAATGATGTGTCATGGATAGATATATTAACAGGTTACCACTTTGACTTTGATGATCAATCTATACCAGATCATTTAATAAAAGAAATGGAAACAGAATTGCAAGAGGTAGCAAATGATCTTCTTTAACAAACGATCTAAGATAACAGTTGATTGTTTCACATACGATGAAATGATTGCAAGAACTACACCAATTGCTCCTGCAATGAAATTTTATCCTAAATGGATAAAAGAGTTACATAATGTTGTTTCAGAGCCTAAGTACAATGGTAATACTAATGAAACACATTCGATACCATCAGGTACTGTAAAAGGTTGTCCTGGTATAACAGATTATTTCAAAACAGGATTCATTGCACCCCTTTGGGTAGATGCAAGTGTAATTGTTAATCCGGACGGAAGATACTCGTTTCATAGTGCCGATCAACCTTTTAGTATTGAATCACACTTTCCAGGACAGTATGCAGGCTTCCAAGGTTATACACATATGAAGTTTGTACTACCTTGGCATGTAGAAGAATCAACAGGTGTAAAGTTTTTATTACAGCGTCCTATGTGGACTGAAAATGCTAATCCGTTATATATAAACAAGTTTACAAGTGCTGGAGGAGTAATTGATTTTAACTCACAACACTCTTTACATTTGCATACATTCTTAGAAATACCAAATGAAAAGCAAGAATTTATAATGCCACTTGGATTACCGATGTTGCATATAATTCCGCTAACAGATAAAGATATAACAATTAAGACTCATGTTTTATCACAAGATGAATGGGACAAACGAACAATACAATCAACAGGCGCCAAAACATATTTGAAGCCGACCCGCACTAGAAAAATAATGGAATAAAACCCGCTGATGTTAGCGCATCACATACCGCTCTGAAGTAAATACACTTATAACAAAACAGAGGAGAAGCCACTATGTGTTCACCGTATGTACGTAAAGAAGCTAATAGATACTTCTGGATCGTTAAAGGGCATCTCATTCCAAAATCAGAACCAGACTACGTAATCGAAGGATATTTTGACAGCTATTTTAAAAGGCTGTGGAATAATGAATCTCAATGTTTAGATTTATATGAACAAGGATTCGAACAAGCATATACATTAGCAGAAAAGGAAAGACTAAAATGTTATCAAAAGGACTAGAGGGACTGAGTAGTGAAGACTTACATTACTTAGAAAAATTAATTGGTGATGAGTTTGCTAAGGCATGTGAATACGTAAAGACATTTGATAGAAAAAATGGTTGGCAATCAGATGCTAAAACACAAAAATTATTTAGAATTATGAATGCATTACGCCAACAACAAGCTAATGTAAGAATTAAATCACAAAAATGGTAGACAAAATCTGTAACCTATGTTATGTTATAACATAACAAAAAGGAAGATAGATATGACTACATTTGAAAAGATTGAATTTGTTGTTGGTTTATCGTGTTTAGGACTTCTCCTACACATATAAACGCATACTCACAAATGTAATACTTCTTTTGTACTTTTGGTGTATAGAAGAAAATCCAGAAATGGTCAGACTAAAAAAGAAAGGTGAACAAACTTCTATTATTGAAATAGAGGTTGACATCTAGTATTACTTGTGTTATAAATAGTATTGTAACGTTGAAGCAATTCAAACGACGAGCTGGACTCGGGGGCGGTACCCGACAGCTCCACCATAAACACATTCTGGAAGATCAGGTTGTCCGACAGGTTGAAGGGTGTGTTTATGATGGGGCTGAACTAGGATCGACAGGCGGATTAGTAGAAGAGTGGAGTTGCCCGGATGTAAGCTCGGTTAACGCGAACAAACTTAATAATTGCAAACGCAAATTATTCATTAGCAGCCTAGGCTGTTACGAGGTAGTTAGGCCTTGTTACCAAACATAGCAGGAAAGCACCTTCGGGTGCTTTCTTTTTGACTGCTACTTTTTAGCGCATGTTTTTTTGACAACTTTTACTTTATTTTGTTGACTTTCGATAAAAAACATGCTATATATAATACACGCTATAAAATCTTATGGCAGACTACACATATACACATAAAGGAAATATAAATGAAGAATTTATTATCGACAGTAGCCGTTATGGTTGCACTATCTACTCCTGCGTTTGCCGCAGACACTACAGTTGAAATGCTAAACAAGCGTGACGACGGAGCCAAAATGGTATACTCACAAGACATCACACGTATTGATGCAGGCGATACTGTTACTTGGACACCAAACTCCAAAGGACACAATGTAGAATTTATTGCAGGTCCAGATGGTTGGAAAGCACCAAAGAAATCAAAACTTAGTAAAGAATATGCTTACACATTTGACACACCAGGCGTATACTTGTACCAGTGTACACCACACAAATCAATGGGTATGATTGCTATTGTAATTGTAGGTGAAGCAGATCCAAAAGTAGTAAAGGATCGATTAAAAGATGTCAAAGTAAAAGGCAAGTCAAAGAAAAAACTAAAAGCACTGTTGGCTGATCTAGGCTAATATATGTTTACAAAATTAGTTAACAAGATTCCAGAGTTTTGTATGACTCATTGGTTGCTACGCTTGCCTCTCATTGTTGTGTTTACACAGCAAGGATTGAACAAGTGGCCAATTGATGTAAACGACTCGCCAGTAGAATTAACTCTACTGGTGTGGTCAGTTGTTGTACTAGGCGAACTAGGTGCCGCATTAGGTTTAATAATTGGCGGTGTAATTGGACTGCAAAAGCGCATTAAAGAGTTTGGCGATATGATTACACGCTTCTCAGGGATAACTATTGCTAGTATTATGACTGGTGTCATATGGACTGGCGAGCCTGAGAGTTTTACAGATGTTATACTATATGATCACTTCCACGTTTTATTGTGGGTAGGTGGTATGTATTTTGCACTTAGAGGAAATAGGACATAAGATGCACGGCGATAGGGGTAATGTAAAAATAGTTTTTCTTATGTTAGCCCTATGCGTATTGCTACATGTTGTAGTAATACCTATATGGATGTGGAGCGTAGGATTATGAAACCAAATAAAAACTTTGAATTGAATATAAGAGACATAGAAGTTATAGAATCAGCACTAAGAGCAAAAGCTGGACGCAGAGGTTTGGCTATTGCTCAAGGCGATACATCTGTTCAACTCCGCGAGGAGATGTCAGAGATACAAGAACTGCTAGGACGTATACATAATCAAAAGGTATGGTACAGTCCAAAGGACGGAAAATTCCAAGGCGGCGGATAGTGTTGCATATATCACACAAATATACAATATATTGTGGTTTTTACGCCACATTATGGTCAAAAACTCTTATTAATTAGATAACTATTAATGTGAGCGACAATAAAAGCCCCCCTAGTTCACACAGACAATTTTTTATTATATAAGGACGTACAAAATGCGTACATCAGTACTAGCAATCGTAGCCGTTATGGCTGCAAGTTCTGCAATGGCAGAAGACACAACAACAGCGGTAAATCCGTTAATGACAGGCGAACTATCTTTAAACTTCGCTGAAACAGCTGGCGACAAAATCGGCGGCACAATGGCACTTGATTTAGATATCAATGCTGGCGGCATAGCAACAGTTGACTTAGGTTTAAAAGCAACAGACGGCAACGCAGTAACACTAGACACATGGACAGTAGGTACAAGTGTTAATGGTGTAGCACTATCGTTTGGTGATGACCACGGTCTACTACCAGAAACAGCAGCAAGTGCGGCAGCAGACGGCACACTAGCAGTACCAACAATGACTGAGTCATTACAACTTGGTGTTGCAGGAGCAACAGTTGCAGTAGGCTTAACAGACTGGACAGCAGACGTAACAGACATCAGTAATATCCAAGGTGCATATACATTAGGTAATGTTGCACTTTCTGGAGATTACAACATGGACAGTGACAACACTGTACTAGGTGCAAGTGTTGCAGGTATCGACTTAGGTTTGGTATCAGCAGGTAGTGCATTAACTTATGATGTAGATGCAGAAACATTTGCATACGAAGGTTCAGTAGCAACTGGCGGTCTATCAGCATACCTTAACGGTACAGATGACAACAGACTACAAAACGTCGGTGGTGAGTACGAAGTAGATGTAAATGGTGCAACATTTACAGCAGGTGCAAACTATGATCTAGATGCAGAAGACCTAACACCAACAGCAGGTTTAGCGTTTAGTTTCTAAGTTAAACACACAACAACTAAAAGGTCGCTTTATGCGGCCTTTTTTTATGGCTAAATCTAGGTAAATAATGTTAGCATATAAAAGGCAGGCACGGATGCGAGAAAAATTACGCAAATGGTTTAACATAGACAACATCATCGATGCTACCGTTGACTTGTTTTTAATATTGTTTGACGTATTGTCTTCGCCTATCCTAATTGTAATGAGATTAGCACGTTTTGTAATAGGTAATTATCTGTTAGGTGGCGTTAAAACTAAGATAAAAAAGGTAGCACATTGGACAGAAGGCAAACATCCATTACTACAAATTTGGGTATGGACAATGATAATATGCGTAGGAGTAGTAATTCTTACATTGATGTGGCTCTTTGGAACAGCGTTTGGAGAGTTCATAATGGAAGAATGGGGTGACCAAGCATTGGACTTGGATGAATAAAGGAGAAAGCCATGATTAAAAATTTAAAAGACTTAATAATACTAGCTTTAACAGTTGGAGTGTTAGCACTTCTAGGAGTAATTATAATTGGAGATTATTATGTTGCTCTACAAGAAAACAGACCAGTTGACGAAAGTATAATCACGCTTATGAAAATGAGCTTAACAGGAATGATAGGCATCATTGCTGGTTACATAGGGGGCAAATAAATGTATGAATATAAAGCGCATGTCGTTAAAGTAATTGACGGCGATACTGTAGATGTGGACATTGATTTAGGATTTGGTATTATAATGAAAGACGAACGTGTTCGTATTATGGGTATTGATACACCAGAGTCAAGAACACGCGACAAAGTTGAAAAGTTATTTGGCAAGGCTGCCTCAGCAAGAGTAAAAGAATTATTAGAAGAAGACATAATTCTTAAAACACAAATTGCTCGCAATGGCGAAGATATGAAAGGCAAGTACGGACGTATCTTAGGAGACTTCATTGTTGAAAGATTTGAAGATGGCAAACAAGAAATGCTGACAGATATATTAGTTGAAGAAGGACATGCAGTAGCATACTTTGGTGGAAGCAAAGAAGAAATTGCTATGAAACACTTAGCTAATAGAGAGAAACTCCTGCGTGAAGAAGTTGTAAGTAGAAGTAGTTATGATGACGCAGTAGCGTTAATGGAGTCAAAATAACCGGTTGACACATAGCTAAACTCCTGCTATACTGTATATACAGTTTAACAATAGCAGGAGTTTTTTATGACAATGTCTATGGTAGGTCCAGGCCTAACAACAACATCATATAAGAAGCGCAAGCAAAGTAAGCGCACTAAGAATCAACAACTAAAGTTCGAACAGCAACATCGCGAATACAACAAGAGCATGAAGCGTTTACACGCCCATGATCAAATGATGTCTCTGGAAGAATATGATTTATATGTACGTGGTCTTTGGAAGCCAAAAACAAAAGCAAAAGCTAAGACACTACAACCATCCACATCATATCAACGCCCACAACAGCATTATCCAAGTGCTGGTAATGGCATTGGTATTGCACCTGTAAAAGAACAAATGGTGTATTCAGGAGAGCGGCAACTACTAGGCATTGCAACAATGCACAAATCAAACATGGTTCCTATTTTCGCAGACAACAAAGAAGAAGCAGTAGAAATTGCTCGTATGCGTCGATAGATAAGATTAAACAAAAGAGGCAGTAATGAAAACTTTAATCACAGCAATTACAATGGTTCTTGCCGTTGTAACATCAGTTCAAGCAGCAGAAGCAAAAGGACTATTCACAACAGAAGAAAGACCAGAGATGTGGTGCCTAGCACAGAACATCTATTATGAAGCAAGAAGTAGTAACAGAGCAGACCGAATGGCTGTTGCTGACGTAGTAATGAATCGAGTAAAACATACTCACTACCCTAATACAATTTGCGAAGTAGTACGACAAGGCAAACAAAAGCCTAGTTGGAAAGATCCTAATGTTATGGTAATGGTACGTCATAAGTGTCAATTCAGTTGGTACTGTGACGGCAAAGCAGACGATCCACAAGATATGGATGCTTGGGTAGAAGCACAACAGATTGCATACAATATGCTTATTCACTTTGACGCTCGTGGCATTACAGAAGGTTCAACTCATTATCATGCAAAATATGTATCACCCGAATGGGCAAGAGACTTTGCATTGGTTGGACGCATAGGAGAACACATTTTTTACCGGTGGGAATAAGGTTAGCACTTAATTCATCAGTCAAATCAGGTTAAATATATTATGATCTTTGGAATACTAACATTAATCACAGCATTGTGTATCAGTGCTGTGGCAATATACTACTCTGTCGCAGGACTCGTAGCTATATTCGCAGCCGCCGCAGTACCTATTATGATAATGGGCGGCACATTAGAAATAGCAAAACTTGTAACCGCGGTGTGGTTACATAAGTACTGGGACCGTGCAACATGGTGGCTAAGAAGTTATCTTAGTGTTGCAGTAGTTGTACTCATGTTTATTACAAGCATGGGTATTTTTGGTTTCTTATCAAAAGCACACATTGAACAAACAAGTGCTAGTGAAGAAAGCATTGCAAGAGTTGAAAGTATTACAAGCGAAATTGATAGACAGAACGCTATTGTTACTCGTGCTAACACACGTATAGGACAACTAGAGAATAGTGAAACTGGTGCAGACGCAACAATACAAGCACAAATTGACAAAGAGCAAGGACGTATAGACTTAGCGTTTGAACGCATACAGCCTGCTATACAACAACAAAACCAAACTATTGCTGACGCAAGAGCAACAGATAGTACTCGTACTAAGCCATACGAAGATCAGCTTGCAAACATACAAGCAGAGGTCTTACGTTTGGAGCAAAGTGCAAGAGAGTATGAAGAAAAGATTAGCACACTTGAACAAGACACAAGTGCAGTACAACCTTTACTTGATCAAATAGCCGCACTAGAAGAAGAAATTATCCGTGTTACTAATCAACTACAATCTAGTGAGCAAGGACAAATTAGAGCAGGACAAGCAATCATTGGTGTTACTAGCGATGGACTGTTTGGAGGCAACACACGTACCGCACTAGCAAAGTGGGTAGCAGGACAAAGATCACGTATTAATCAAATACAAGGTGAAATAAGTGTAGCCCGTGTTGAAGCAAAGAAAACTGTAGACATGGAGCGTTTCCGTTTAGGCAATGTAATTAAAGACATACGCACAGTACAGATACCTGCACTCAAAGAACGTGAGCTTACAATGCTTGCTAAGATTGACGATGTGCGCCAAACAGAATCTCCTGTTATACAAACAGCAAGAGACGAAATACAAAGATTGCGTACAAGTGCTGAGTCGCAAGTAGCACAATCGCAAATACTAATTGAAAGACTACGTAGCCAACTAGGCGATGTAGACAATGCAAATGAGTTAGAAGCAGACATTGACGCACAACAAGATCGCATCAAGGATGCTAACACAGAAATTGACACACTTACAGAAGAAAAAATAGCTCTAGAAGCAGAATATCGCAAACTAGAAGCAGAAGTAGGACCTATTAAATACATTGCTGAGTTCGTATATGGCGAACAGGCAGACAGTAACATGCTCGAAGAAGCTGTACGTTGGGTAATAATTATTATTATCTTTGTGTTTGATCCGCTTGCCGTCCTACTGTTAATAGCCGCACAGTATACCTTTGATTTCCGTAGAAAAGAACTCGAAGATGACGACGGTGAACGTCTTCGGCGTGAAAGAGCCGATTACGAACGAGCAAGAGCCCAGCGTATAATTGACAACATTCCTTATACTAATGCTACTCCTGCGCCACCTGCGGAACAAAAGGAAGAAATAAATGACGACGGAGACAACACCGGATCACAATCAAAAGTTGAAGGACCTAATGGGGAACCTGCCATTGGAGCCGAACAACCTGGAGGAACCATTGCCAACGGAATGGCTGTGGCCAGAGAAGACGACACTGGACAAGTGGAGCCAACCAAAGGAGAAATAGATGCAAGAGTGGATCAACCTACAGACAGCGATATACAAGATGGTGATGTGGAACATAATGAACGAGATAGAGAAACCGATGATGAGGAAAGTCTATCAAGACGGAGCGATGTGGAACCTGCAGAAGAACAAGTTCCTGACAGTAGCGAAACCCAAGAAGGAACTACTGCCGAGCAGGACACCGGAGGAAGTGTTGGAGAGATACCGCACACCAAAAACGCAATTTTCTACCCAGAAGAACTAGAAGAGCCTAAAAAAAAAGTAAAATTAAAGTCACAGGAAGAATTAAACCTAGACGCTGATTACGAAGCAAAAGAAAAAGATGATGCTTGGGTAACTGCTCGTGCTATATGGGAAGCAAACAATCCAGACCAAGATAGAGATGCTTGGAAAAATGCATATTCAAAAAGTGAAATAGAATCATTACCGTGGGAACTATCTAATGAAGAAGATAACTACAATAGCAGTGAAGGTTATCAACAGAATGCAGAACAAAGCGAAAATACACTTTTCAATAAACTATCCAAAAAATAGGTGTTAATTGAAGAAAATTAACATTATTACATCACCTGACGTATTACATAACGACAGTTTAAACATACTGACGGTGTATCCAAGCAAACTGATACAAGACGAGCTACAAAACAACTTCTTAGCAACTACAGAAGCTGATGTTAACGTATATGTATACGATAAGCCTATTCAAGTCAAGGACGAAGTTGACTGGCTGCTAACAGCATTTAGAACATGTGATGTAGCAATAATTGACGTAGATAACTCATCACCATGGACTAGAGACCTTTTAAGCTATATGATAGCTAAAAACAAAACTTATTGGTTGACAAACAGCCAAGATTCAGTATATAATAGTTTAAGTAACAATAAAGTTTATAACTTAGACTTTTTATCTAATATAGGAGATAACTTTGAGAATGAGACGAAACAATAACGACGACCAGTTCAAGCGAGGGTTGAGTGTAGAAGTACGTAATGGCGATTTTAATTTTGCATTGCGCAAATTTAAGAAGAAAGTTGCAGAGGACGGCATCTTACAAGAACTGCGTAACCGCGAATTTTTCGAGAAACCAAGTTTAAAACGTAAAAAAGCAAAAGCAGCCGGCAGAGCACGTTGGTTGAAAAAAATAGAAAAAATGAATGAAGGCATGCCAACAGGCAAACATAAAAATCCGAAAAGGTAATACAAAATGCGTATCGAAGAAGATATTAAGTTAGACTACAAAGATGTTCTTATACGCCCAAAGCGTAGTACACTTAAATCACGTAAACAAGTAAAACTACATAGAAGCTTTACATTTAGAAACTACGTTGCAGAATTTCCAGAGCAGGATGTTACTGAACATTACAACGGTGTACCTATTATGGCAAGTAATATGGATGGTGTTGGTACGTTTGAAATGGCTGATGCACTTGCTAGTCAAAACATCTTTACCTGTCTAGTTAAAACATATTCAGCAGATGAACTTATTGAGTTCTTTGATACTGACGACTATCTACGTACTAATTATGTTGCAATGAGCATTGGCACTAGTGACGATGACTGGGGCAAATTGCAATCAGTAATGGCTATGGCAGATGGTAATTTAAAATTTGTTTGCATGGATATCGCTAACGGATATTCAGATCACTTTGCACAACATGTAAGAAAAGTACGTGAAGCATTTCCAAACTTAGTCATCATTGCAGGTAATGTTGTAACAAGAGAGATGACAGAGGAGTTGATATTAAGTGGAGCAGATATTGTTAAAGTTGGCATTGGGCCTGGTAGCGTTTGTACTACTCGTATTCAAACTGGTGTGGGATATCCGCAACTTAGCGCGGTCATCGAGTGCGCTGACGCCGCTCATGGTTTGGGTGGACACATTATTGCTGATGGTGGTTGTACTTGCCCTGGGGACGTGGCTAAAGCATTTGCAGGCGGAGCCGACTTTGTTATGCTTGGAGGCATGCTGGCTGGACATGATCAAGGCGGTGGTGAAATAATTGAAAAGTTTTATGCAACAAATGAATTAGAATATGAAGTTGGCGAGCATTTAGACAATCGCAAACAAAAGGTAGAAAGAAAACAATTTGTGCAGTTCTACGGTATGAGTAGTGATGCTGCAAATACGAAACACTTTGGAGGATTGAAAGATTATCGATCTTCTGAAGGCAGGGAAGTTCTAGTACCATACAGGGGCTCTGTATCGGATACCGTGCAAGATTTACTCGGTGGTATTAGATCTACCTGCACTTATGCAGGCGCTAAGAAGTTAAAGCAACTTAGCAAATGCACAACATTTGTTCGTTGTACACAACAATTTAATTCTGTGTACGCAAACAAGTGATAAATAACTGTGTAACGCCGAAAGGGTTACATTAATATTAATCTTGCTTTTATAAAGGAGAAAAAAAATGACAAGACTACAAACCCTCAACATTCCTAACCTACACAGAGCCAGTATCGGCTTTGATCAGATGTTTGACGAACTTGAAAGATCGTTCGCTAATACACCTAATAGTCAGGGATATCCCCCATACAACATAGCACAAATTAACGAAGACGAGTACATGATTAGTGTCGCCGTCGCTGGTTTTGGTATGGACAACTTAGATATTACTAAGGATGGGAAAATATTACGTATTGAAGGTACGTCACCTAAAGGAGATGAAGATGTTAATTACCTACACAAAGGGATTGGCGGACGCAACTTCCGTAGAGAGTTTACACTAGCAGATCACGTTGATGTAAAACAAGCAGGACTTGAACTAGGTATGCTTAATGTACATTTAGTGCGTGAACTACCAGAGGAACTACAACCTAAGAAAATTGATATTACAGACCATTCATTAGTCGAAAATCAATAATAACATTAGGGGAGTGAAATACCTCCCCTAACTTTAAGGAGAGTAAAATGACAGTTGATGCAGAAGTTGTAATTGACGAAAAGATTAAACGCATTGTTAAAGAACCGCCTAAGTATAATGTTATTATGCTGAACGACGATGCTACTCCAATGGAGTGGGTTATGGGTGTATTGAAAGAAATATTTAAACATAGTGACACAGACGCTGAAGCACTTACAATGAAGATTCATAACGAAGGTTCTGCTGTAGTAGGTACATATAAGTACGAAGTAGCAGAACAAAAGAGTATTGAAGCCGTAACTGCAAGTCGTAATCATGGCTTCCCTCTTCAATTAAAAATAGAAGAAGCAGAATGAGCAATTTAAAAGAATTAACTTGGGAACATCATAAAAATGCAGAGCGTCAAACCTTTGTAAAAGAGATGTTTGCAAAAGAACCACAAATAAGTCACGAACGGTATGCAACATACCTATTTAATCAACACCCGCAATATAACATGTTAGAAATGCTTGCTATGATGCAAGGACTATTTGATGGTATGCCTGAACTACGCAGAGCACCATCAATACATGAAGACTATCAAGAGATGTGGGGAGAAGCAAATCCTAACCAACCTCCACTAATGCCAGTAGTAAAAGAATACATGGACCACCTAATGAGTATCAAAGACGATCCTGATAAACTTATGGCACATGTTTATGTAAGACACATGGGCGACCTAAGTGGTGGACAGATGATTGCTAAACGTGTACCAGGTCAAGGACGCATGTACAAGTTTGATAAAGGTCATGACGAGCTTAAAGAAATAGTACGTTCAAAACTAAATGACAATATGGCAGATGAAGCAAAATTGTGCTTCGACTTTGCAACTAAGATGTTTGTACAATTAGGAGAGGCAAAAGAATCGTGAGTGTAATTTGGGATAGACTAATAGAGTGTAAAGATGAAATTATTAACATATTTGACGCAAGTGCAACAGAGTATCAAGAACCAGGGCTTGACCATTTTAATAATGATCTCTGGGTTAATCGCGTTTGGCGCAATGATGATGTTAGGCGGGCTCACATTGATGTTGTAGATGCACGTGACTCTAAAGGGTTATGGATGATGCATGTATGCGTGTTTCCTGTACTTAACAATGACGGTCCTATATACGGCTTTGATGTTATTGCAGGTAAAAACAAAATGACAGGTGCATTCCACGACTTCTCAGCAAGTAGTGATCCTAACCATCCTATGATTGAAGGATACAAAGAAGCAGTTGCAGACTTTGTTCCTAAAAAACAACGACAGCTACCAGAGTGGGCAACTAACATCTTTACAGATAAAATGCTTGCCGCTGGCAATGTAAACACAATAGAAGAAGCAGTTTCTATTATTGAACTTGCACAAGATAATCTACGTGCATACTTTGACGAGATCGGCGAGTTTACTGGATACGGCGACCGCGACTTAGTAACAGCATCGCAAAACTATTACTGTCATAATCAGCAACAAAATCCACATACTCCACGTACTATGAAAAGTTTAGGTCTAAACGAAGCTGATGTAGATAAGTTCTGCACAGATATGTTGTTTCCTAAAATAGTATAAATACTTTAACAGGAGTAATTAAATGCGTTACAGTGATTTTAAAATGGTCGAAGCACCAGGTGATGAAGTTCCCGCAGCACAAATGGGCGGCGTAGAAGTTGGAACAGATAGTGTTGATCCTGCTGAGGTAGACGATTTACAAAAACAAATTGCTGACAGAGTAATGAAGGTAGCTGATCCTGCTATTTTACACAGAGTAGAAGCTATCTTACGTAAGGGCGGCATTACTAGAATATCAAACGCATACTTCAAAAGAGACAGTGACGCAGAGAAGTTTATTAATAGACTAGCAACAATGATCATTGAGCTAGAAATACCTACAGCAGATAAAATGGCTTTCCTAAAAGAGTTTGCTACAACAAATATGATCATTCCTGAAAAGATATTTGATAACTCAGGAACAGCACAATCAATGGACAGTTGGTTTCAAGGTAGCA
>Ga0228674_1000394_pt1 | contig 31360 bp, 38 predicted proteins | sample 1D_rmetaG_FD_189054 | JGI IMG/M metagenome (GOLD analysis project Ga0228674, IMG submission 189054) | Seawater microbial communities from Monterey Bay, California, United States - 1D_r | ecosystem: Environmental > Aquatic > Marine > Coastal | place: USA: California | collected 2016-09-26
TAAAGTTACATACTTGTCTGACTCAGATGCTTTTATAACAAAAGGAACTGTTACTATTTTGTGTGATGTGTTTAGTGGACATACACCAAAAGAAATTGTTGACAATGAAATAGATATAACAAAAGAATTAGACTTTGGAAATACATTAACAGCACAAAGAAGAAATGGTGCTTACAATATGATAATAAAAATTAAGGAATACGCTGAAAAATGTCTATAAAAACTTTATATACAAATGGTTGTAGTTGGACTTACGGTGAAGAATTAGGTGACCAAAGCGATCCTAATGAACAGAGTTATAAGTTCTATAATACTTGGCCTTGGCACGTTGCTCAGCAGTATAATATACCTCAACTAGTTAACGATGCAAGAGGTGGCGGAAGTAACGATAGAATATATAGAAAGACTGTTGACTTTATTAGAAACACTAAAGTAAAACATTCTGAACTAGCTATTATTGTAGCGTGGACTAGTGCTGAACGTACAGAATGGGGTGTACCTACATTAGAAGGATATGTATCCGGTGAAGGCTCAGAAGTTAATTGGTCTGAACAACAGTATTATAGTTTTCATATTGGGTCTGATCCATTAGAATGGTTCAAAACAAAAAAGAATGATGTACTACAACGCTCAATAGAAGTTATACATAAAAACTATACTTTGTTAAGAGCTCCATGTGTTGACCAACCTCATCAAGCACAACTTATGTATAGCTTACAAGAAATATGTAAATCTAAAGGAATAAAGTTACAACAGTTCCTAGCTTTAACAAGTCCAGAGCTAACACCAGGTAGTGTTGAGTATGATCGAAAACTAGCAAGTGATATAGAATACCATGTACCTTCCTGGATCGATAGTAACAATGAAATAGATAAAGTTCCTGGGTTACATGACAGAGACGAAAACGGCAATTGGCTTAACAAAGCAAGACATAACCACCCTAACGAAAACGGACACAAACTAATAGCTAACTTTATTGTTAGTAAGATAGGAGAAACAATATGATAATCTTTACTAAGATTAAAAAGTTCTTTAGCGATATTATACTTCGAATTAAAATGGAAAGAGCATATCGTAAAAAACTAAAAGAGATAAAAAAGAGAGATCCTTTTATCTACAAATAATATGGGAACATTTACTATAGCAAGTGGACTTGGACTTTTATTATGCGGTATAATAGTTATGGCCGTATTAGGATTTACAGGACTTTGGGTAATCAATAAAATTAAGGACGAAGATTAATGAACATAATAGTAGGAATGGCTGGACTAGGATCACGCTTTCAAGAAGCAGGACATAGTTACCCAAAGCCTTTAATTAGAACTGGTAATACAACAATGATACAACAAGTGTATTACAGTTTAGACTGGCCGGACGCTAAATGGTACTTTGTAGCATTAAAAGAACATATAGAAAAGTTTGACTTTATGTTACCTCTATTAGAAAGTATGGGTACTGTTATTGTACTAGATAATCCTACAAGGGGCGCGGCTGAAACATTACTAGCTTGTGAAGAAGTAATGAATAGCACCGAACCTTTTATTAGTGTAAATTGTGATCAAGTTTTCGAATGGGATACAAAAGAGTTAAGAGACAAAATGGCAGTTGAACCTAATGCTAGTTACATGACAGTATATCGTTCAACTGAAGAATCTAAACATAGCTTTGCCCTCACAAATCAAAACGATATTGATGTTTGGCATTGTTGTGAAAAAACTAGACTAGGGTATGAAACTAGTAACGCTACTACAGGCTTTTATCATTTTGCTAAAGGCGTCTGGTACAAAGAAGCGGCAGAGGAGTTATTGCTAAAAGAACCTGAGTATGGCGAGTACTATGTTTCAACAGTTTATAATCATTTAATAGAGAAAGAACGTATTGTAAAAATCCATAAAGTGCATGGAAAAACATTTTGGCCTGTTGGTACACAGCCAGACTGGTTACATTACATACACAGGCACTATAGGAGATAATATGAAAGTATTTGATTTTAAGAAAATGTTTAAAGGCTGGTTTGTAGGCGACTTTGAAAATACAGCCATGAAAGCCAACTTTGAAGTAGCATATCATACACATACTAAAGGAGAACCACACGAAGATCATTTTCACAAAGAACAAAGAGAAGTAACATTTATTATTGAAGGTGAAATGATTTGTAATGGACAACACTTGAAAGCAAATGATATATTTGTAATTGAGCCATACGAAGTTAGTATTGTAGAATTTTTAACCGACGTCAAAGTAGTAGTAGTAAAAAATATTTGTAACACAAACGACAAATATTCATTTGACATTAAGACATAAGGATAGTATAATAGCATTATGGAACTATATAGAACAATTAAACCCGAAGATCATTTTAGCTGTCACTTCTTTTTAATGAGTAAAACCAATTTAAAAGAAGCCGCAGAAGCTTTGGCTATTGGCCAAAGTATTGGAAACCCCTCTGTAAGAAGTAAGTATGAATCAGCTGAAATGATGGAAAATCATAGTGCTAAGATTATTGCTGACCCAGACAACTTGGCTAACGTAAAAGCAGGCGTGGTAGAAATAGCATGGCCTTACAGAAACATTGACTGGTACGCTGATGGCATAGCTCATCTAATGTGTACAGTAATGGGTGGGCAAATGGACATTGATATTATACAACAATGTCATTGGATAGACATTCACATTGATAAAGCAAAAGCAGATTTATCAGGTCCAGCTTATGGACTAACTGGATTTAGAGATCATGTTGAACAATACGATAAGCCGTTACTAGGTACTATTGTTAAACCAAAGACAGGACTTACTCCTGCAATATTAAAAGACATTGTACAGCAAATGGTAGATGGCGGAGTTGACTTTATTAAAGAAGATGAAATAATGAGTAACCCGGCTTGCCTACCTTTAGAGCAACGTATTAGTATTGTACAACCTATACTAGATGGAAGTAAAACTGTTTACTGTTATTGTATTAATAGTGATCCTCATACATTAATGGATAAAGCAAGATCAGTTAGTGGTTGGGGTGGTATGGGTGTACACATTAACTTCTGGAGTGGCATGGGTTCTTATAAAGCTATTAGAGATGAAGACAATGGAACATTTATACACTTTCAAAAAAGTGGAGATAAAGTTTTAACAAGCAAGTACAATGCTTATAGAATTGAATGGGCTGTTATGTGTAAACTAGCAGGCATGATAGGTTGTGATACAATACACGCTGGTATGTACGGTGGCTATATGGATATGGGTTACGAAGAATTAAAACACGTCATGGATGTTTGTTTAAAAGAAAACCTTACTCCAGCATTATCCTGCGGTATGACAAAAGAACTTATTCCTGGTATTAGAGAAAAGTTTGGCAATGACTGGATGGCAAATGTAGGTGGTGCTATACACACTCACCCAGAAGGTATTGAAAAAGCAGTTAAAGAATTGAGAGCAGTAATAGATAATGGCTAGAGAAGATGAAATAAAAGACTATATCAAAACGTATCCAGATTGGCCTGTTAAGGGTGTAGACTTTAAAGATACTTCTAGCTTATGTAATGGACCTGGTCATAGGTTAGCACAAAATTATTTGTACGATAAACTGTTAAAATATAAATTAGAAACGGATCGTATTGTTGGTGTAGATGCTAGAGGTTTTATCTTTGGCGGCACACTTGCTTGGAGGTTAAACAAACCTTTAGTGTTAGCAAGGAAGAAAGGAAAACTTCCAGGTGCTGTACACGGACAAGAGTATGCTTTAGAATACGGTTCAGCTACTATGGAACTACAATCAGACTCTATCCATACAGGAGAAAATGTAATTATAGTAGACGACTTGTTAGCGACTGGTGGGACAGCTCTAGCTTGTATTGAAATTATTCAGCGAGAATGGAATGCTAATGTTATAGGGTTTGCTTGTATTGTTAACTTGCCTGACCTAGGCGGAGAAGATAGAATCAAACAGTTAGGTATTCCTGTTGTTAAAGCTGTAGAGTATAAAGGTACTTAAATGGATAATAAATTCTGGAGAAATCAAAATAGAAGTTATGTGTTTGATGTTGATGGCACATTAAGTCATGCTAGACAGCCAATGGATAAAGAATTCCATGATTGGTTTGTTAACTGGATGTCTACTAGAGATGTATATCTAGTAACTGGAAGTGACCGGCCAAAGACAGTAGAACAAATAGGTGAGGATATAGTTGACGGTTGTAATATGTCTTTCCAATGTGCTGGCAACGATGTCTGGCGTAAAGGAAGCCCAGTAGCACAAACAAATTTTACACCACCACCAGAAATGAATGACTGGCTAAACAACGAATTAAAGAATAGTAAATATCCTAATAGATGGGGTAACCATATTGAGAAACGTGTAGGACTAATAAACTTTTGTGTTCCGGGACGTAATATGCCTGACGAAGAACGAGATGAATATTTTCATTGGGACAAAGCAATGGGCGAACGTTTAGATATTGCTGAAAGATTTAATAAAGAGTTTCCGGGTTTTCAAGCACAGGTAGGTGGTAATACTAGTTTAGATATTTTTATGGCTGGCAGAAATAAAGCTCAAGTGTATAATACAATCGGATCGCCAATGGTATTCTTTGGTGATAGATGTGAGTCTACAGGAAATGATTACCCGTTAGTAAAAATGTTAAAACTGTACGATAGACATCATCATGTAACAGGGCCTGAAGATACTTGGAATATACTGAAAGAAAAATACGATGGCTAAACCATGGCACGAAATGAGAGAGAAGCTAGACTCAAAGAGTCCTAGCTTATGCCTTGCCAAATGGACACAGGTTACTTTACATTTACAAAATGGGCATACCCAAAGCTGTCATCACCCAAGCACACATAAAATTCCATTAGAAGAACTAGAAGTTAATCCTAGTGCTTTACACAATACAAAATTTAAAAAAGAACGACGTAAGGAAATGCTTAAAGGTGTACGTCCTAAAGAGTGTGATTACTGTTGGCGTATTGAAGATGCGGCGCCAGAAGCATTTAGTGATAGACACTACAAGAGTAGCTTTAGTTGGAGTCACCCTAGCTTTAATAAAATTGCGGCAATGGAAGGCGACGAAGACTTTGATCCTACTTATGTTGAAGTAAGTTTTGGTAATGCTTGTAACTTTAAATGTGTTTATTGTGCTCCACATATTAGCTCAAAGTGGATGGAAGAAATTAAACAGCACGGGCCTTATCCTACTAGTGACCAGTATAACAATTTAGAATGGCTAGAGCATTCAGGACAAATGCCTATACCAGAACGTGAACACAATCCTTATCAAGAAGCATTTTGGAAGTGGTGGCCTAGACTGTATAAGAGTTTACATACATTTAGAATTACAGGCGGCGAACCACTAATGAATAAAAATACTTTCCAAGTATTAAATTATATTCAGCAAACAGAAGAACCTAATACTAACTTACTGTTAGGTATTAATGCTAACTTTGGCGTTCCAGATAAACTGTTTGATAAGTTTTTAAAACAATCAAGAGAAATACTAGACAGCAAAAGACTTCGTAAATTAGAAATATACACATCAGCAGAAGCGTGGGATAAACGTAACGATTACATTAGACACGGCATGGACTATCAACAGTTTATAAAACGTATTGGACAATGTATTGAAACATTACCTGAGGCTCCTATTACTTTTATGTGTGCCTACAATGCTTTGAGTATTAGTAGCTTTACTATGTTCTTAAAAGATATCGAATTAATAAGAGAAGAATACGGACGCGATTCAGTTTATGTAGATATTCCTTATGTTAGACATCCAGAGTTTTTAGATTGTAGGATAATGAAAGAAGGCCATATGATAAAAGAAACAGTTTCATTTATGGAAAAGTCTAAATGGTTTGACGAAGATGAAACTGCCAAGATGGCTAGAATATACAAGTACTGGGAACATCAACAACAAAACGATTTTACTAAACAGCGAAATGATTTAAAACTTTATCTTAAAGAATTAGATAAGAGAAGAAGTACAAACTTTAAATCAACGTTTCCAGAGTTTGAGGATTACTATCATGGATAATTTATTTTGTCCTTATCCGTATACTAATTTATATTACAGAGGTCGTAATCATCCTAGAGGACATAGAGTAAAAGTATGTTGTGATGCTGTGGAAGATATTACAGCTAACAGTTTACAACAAGCAATTAAAGAAAGACATACACACCCTTATTGGCAAAATCTAAAAGATACATTTAATAAAAACGAATGGCCAACAGCTTGTCGTAAATGTAAAACACAAGAAGAAAAACAGCAAACAAGTCATAGACAAATGGCTATAAAAACTTACGAAGAAAAATTTGGGCAACTAGATTCTGAAGAGCTTGTACACGAAAAGTTAGGCACTACTCCTTCTGTAATATCATTAGATGTAAGACCTAACAACAAATGTAACTTAATGTGTAGAATGTGTACACCTGTTGACTCGAGTTTAATTGCAGAACACGCCGGCGAGAGTCAGACCTTAGTTGAACTATACGGGGAGCGTGATATAGCAGATGGATTAGAACCACCTGAGTTTGAAGTTCCTGATAAAGAATTGTTAAAAGATGTTAACAATATTCGTATGCTAGGCGGTGAGCCTACGCTAGATGAAAACTGTTTAGCATTGTTAGATAAGATGATAGAACTAGGCAAAGGACCTGAAGTACATATTAGTATTACAACTAATGGTACAAATGCTAGGAAAAGTTTTCTAGATAGAATTAAACACTTCAATACTAATCTACGCTTTAGTATTGATGGCTATGGCCCATATTATGAGTACGTTAGGACGTATGGTAATTGGAATAAGTTAACTAAAAACATTGATAGATTGGCGCCACACGCCGCCCGTATGGGGGCAAATTTCGTACTTCAAATGTATAATGTATTTGGAGTGGGAGAATATGCTTTATGGATAGATAAGATGTACGAAAAGTATCCTAATTGGAACCAACCTACGTTTGCTATACCTTTAGAGTGGCCACAAGGATTTGATATAGGATTTTTGACATCTGAACATAGGAAACAATTAGCAGAAGAGCTAAATACTATTGAACAACAAGTTCACCATCCTAACACAATCAAGTTTATTAGACAATGTGTTAATTGGATCCTTACAAGAGAAGTTCCAACTCACCTTGTACCACAACAATCCTTTCAACAATTAACATTGGCTATGGACAAACAACGCTCAACAGATTTAATTAAACTAGATGAACGTTTTAGAGAGTATATCAAATGAAGAAAAGAATACTAGGTGTTAGTGCTGGATTTCATGACGCTGGACTAACTGTAATACACGGCGATAAGATACTGTTTGCTGGACACAGCGAACGCTATAGTAAAAAGAAACATGATAAATTTTTATGCCGAGAAATAATAGACGAAGCATTTAAATATGGTCCTTTTGATTCTGTAGCTTACTATGAGGTTCCTTGGAAGAAGAAACTCAGAGAAGTATATGCCGGACAAGGTCTTAACAGCGACACTTCCTCTACGTGGACGACCAGAGGATCGCTTAAGAAACATTTTGGGGCATACTATCCACAACTCCCTAAATCCGTTTATAGTATCGATCATCATTTATCACACGCGGCCTCTGGTTTCCAAACAAGTAGATTTCAAACAGCAACAGTAGTAGTAATTGATGCTATTGGAGAATGGGACACTATAACCATATGGGACGCTAGATATAAGAAACGTGCTATGATTGGAGAATGGGGTGAAGTACAATATAAAAAACTATGGAGCCAAAAGTATCCACACTCAATAGGATTATACTATTCAGCTATGACTGGACGACTAGGTCTACGCCCACAAGACGAAGAATATATTTTAATGGGTATGGCTGGCTGGGGAGAAAATACAGTACAAAAAGAAATAGAAGATGAATTTATTTCTGACTATGCTGATATAAAATTTAAACAAAATTTACACACCGGAGTTGATGAAAACTTTTTAAAAGGTGTAGACGAAATGAATATTGCGGCTAGTACTCAAGCTGTAGTAGAAAAAATTATTGACGAAGTAATGGCTCGTGCTAAGAAGATAGGTAAAAGTAATAACCTAGTTTATATGGGAGGCGTTGCTCTTAATTGTTTATATAACAGAAACTTAGGCAAGTGGTGGGATAAGATTTGGATAATGCCTAACCCAGGAGACTGTGGTAGTAGCTTAGGTGCCGCGGCAGTAGTATATGGGAAACATATACGTTGGGAACACCCTTACTTAGGTACAGACATTGAAGGAGATTATCCTGTTGATGAGTTATTAAATGAATTAGCTACAAATAAAATAGTAGGAGTAGCAAGTGGTAGAGCAGAGTTTGGTCCTAGAGCATTAGGTAATAGAAGTTTACTTGCTGACCCTCGAGGAGAAGAAATTAAAGATCAAGTAAACGAAATTAAACGTAGACAAAAGTTTAGACCGTTTGCTCCAATGATTATGGAAGAATTTGTAGATCAATATTTTGATATGCCAAAGAACTTACCAACTAGTCCTTATATGCAGGTAGTAGCTAACTGTAAATTTCCAAAAGAGTTTCCAGCTATTGTACACGTTGACGGAACTAGTAGGGTACAAACAGTTCCAAAAGATTCAAAAAGTGGAGTAAGACAACTGTTAGAGAAGTGGTATACACTAACTAATTGTCCAATACTACTCAATACAAGCCTAAATATTCGAGGCGAGCCTATGGTTGATACTAGAGAAGATGCTGATAGGTTTGAAAAAGAATATAAAGTTAAGGTTTGCTCTTGACATTGTCTGTCAATTTTGCTATACTATAATTGTGGTCTTGCTGAAAAAGTAGACAGGCTCTAGTTGATCTAGAGTGTTCGAGAGGACGTTGTAGGTTCGAATCCTACAGACCATACTAGAGGGCCTTATATTGGTAGGTGGTGCCAATACACCACCGGGCCCTGAATTTTTATGTGGAGTATAAATGTTTGATATTATTTTTATGAGTTACCAAGAACCCGATGCTGACAAGCATTGGAAAGTTCTTGTTGATAGATTTCCGTGGGCAAGGCGTGTACATGGTGTTAAAGGTTTAGTTAATGCTCATATAGAGTGTGCTAAAATTAGTAGAACAAGTATGTACTGGCACGTTGAAGGTGATACATTAGTTAACGAAGACTTTAACTTTTCGTATAGACCAGACAAATGGAATAGAGATGTTGTTCATGTATGGCGTTCATACAATGCTATTAATGGATTAACTTATGGTAACAATGGTATTAAATTATTTCCTAGAGACAAAGTATTAGCATTAGAAGGTAAAAAAGTTACTGACTTTACAACTAGTGTAAGTGATAAATTTAAAGCCGTACAAGTAGTAGCAAGTACGGTAATTGAATCAGACCCTTTCAATACATGGAAGTCTGCTTTTAGAGAAGCTACTAAATTACAAAGCGGAATTATCGATAGACAAAAACAAGATGAAAGTTTACAACGTCTTGAAGCTTGGTGTACTGTAGGCAACGGAAAGTTAGGCAAGTATAGTATTGACGGTGCTAATAAAGGAAAAGAGTTTGCTATTAAACATAAAGGCGACAAAGACACATTATCTAAGATAAATGATTTTGCTTGGTTGAAGGAGCAGTTCGATGGCGTTTGATACCATTCAGTTTCTAGATAGAATAGAAAAAATATATCCCGATAATATATTAAACTCTACGTTTCGTAGAGCTACACTTTCAAAAGATGTAAGTGCTGTAATTAAAATGACAGCTATGCTAGGTCGTGTTCAAGACAATGACTTATTTCAAGACTTTGAAAGATGTGTAAAGAGTAAAGACCCTAGTAGTATTATTAGAGTTATGACAGAATTACTTTCAGTTAATGACGAGCATTCTGAAAGAGTAGATAGTTTTCGATCAGCTGTGCTAGGACAAGATCCAGCAGGGCTTATCACAACAGTTTCACATCTCATCGATTATGATGTAGCAGATGTGAAAGGAGCAGTTTTGGGAGGTGACTTAACTGCCATTTTGAGACTCGTTACAGATCTCAATACTCCACAACTCCACAATAAGGTCGATCTATTACCACTAGACGATCTTAAGGTTAGTGTTACTTCCCAAGACCCAGCTTCTTTAATTTATACCTTAGGCAGATTATTAGGTACTGACGGAGACAGTTGGGTTCGTTATGATAACTTTAGAAAATTAGTTTTATCAAAAGAAAACGAACAGTACTGGTATGTTATCCCTGCTATGTGTGACCTATGGGACATAGATATAGACAGTACACTTATAAGCGACTTGTTTAAAAGTGTAAAGAATCAAGAATGGAAATCAGTAGCTAGGCTCTCAGCAGTATTAAACAGAGCTGATCCTTTTATTACTAACCTTGTTAAAGCAGTTGACGAAGCAGATAATATTGAAGATGCTATGAGCATAGGACAAGTTAAAAGTAAACTATGGATGATTGATAAAATAAAAGCAACTGGTGTAGACTTAGGTAAAGTATTTTTACTTGCTGGTTGGTATGGAATACCGGCTTACTTTTTATTAAAAGAATGTAATGCTGAACAAGTGTTTAGCTTTGATATTGACGATAGCTGTTGGACTACAGCAGAACGTATTAATAAGAACTATACATTAGACAACTGGAAGTTTAAAGCAACTACAGAAGATGTATATAATATTAACTTTGCTGGACACGATTTTACAACTAAAAGAGCTAATGGATCACAAGAAAAACTTTGGTGTAAGCCCGATACTATTATCTGTACTAGTGTTGAACACTTAGATAACTTTCCAGAATGGGTTGGAACAATACAGCCAGGACAACTATGTGTGTTCCAAAGCAATAACTTTAACGAATTAGATGAACACGTTAACTGCCATGATACTGTTGACGAATTGCTAGATCAATGTAAGTTAAATAAAGTACTATATGCCGACAGCATTAACTTAACAAAGTATGATAGGCATATGGTTATAGGATACAAATAATGGACTTAACAAAGTTATCAACTAGACAATTACAAAAAGAGTCAGCTAGAGCTTTAGCTGTATACGGTTCAGCTACAAATGATAACATATATCAATTTAATAAGAAAGCACATCACAATAGTAACAATTGGTATATTGCTGTAATAGAATGGTATGTAGATTTATATAAAGGACTACCTAGTGAAGTAGGACCTGGTAAAGACGTTAAACTGTTATTGGACAACTAATGTATAGATATCAAGATATAAAAATGGTACACTATGAGATAACTCAACGTTGTCAGGCCGCTTGTCCAATGTGTGATAGAAACATTAACGGCGGTAAGGATAGTCCACATATTACTAATGCTGAACTAACACTTGAAGATGCTAAACGTATATTTGATGTTAACTTTATTAAGCAACTAAAAACTTTTTATATGTGTGGTAACTTAGGTGATCCTGTTATGGCAAAGGATACACTAGAAACATTTAAATGGCTTCGTAGTATCAATCCAGACTTATGGTTAAGCATGAATACTAATGCTGGTGCTCAAGAAGAAAGCTGGTGGAAAGAACTAGCAGAAACTTTTGGTCGAATGGGTACTGTTATTTTTAGTTTAGATGGATTAGCAGATACTAATCATATGTACAGACAAAATGTACGTTGGGAAAAAGTAGAACGTTCTTATAAAGCATTTATAGGAGCAGGTGGCAGAGCTCGTTGGGACTATTTAATATTTGAACATAACGAGCATCAAGTAGAAGAAGCTAAACGTATTAGTGAAGAAGCAGGCTTTGAAAGATTTCAAGCAAAGAAAACAGCAAGGTTTGTAACTACTTGGTTAGATAAAAAAGAAGAACACCAAGCAAAGAATCGTAAAGAAAAAGATACAACAACTTTAAAGAAACCAAAGAATAAAGATTTACAAAACACAGCAACAAAACAAATTGATAGCATTATTACTAAACATGGTAGTATGGACAACTACTTAGACACTTGTAATATTAAATGTAAGGTTGCTAAAGAAGGTAACATTTATATTAGTGCCGAAGGGTTACTAATGCCTTGTTGTTGGACAGCAAGTAGAATGTACAAGTGGTGGCATAAAGATCCTACAGTAGAACCAGTATGGAATCATATAGAGGCCGCTGGAGGTAAACAAGGAATAGACACTAAGAAACACGGACTACGAAAAGTGTTTGGTGGTGGGCTATTGGAAAGCATAGAACAAAGTTGGTCGGCACCTAGTATTAAACAAGGTAGACTAAAAGTGTGTGCTGAAAAATGTGGGGAGGAATATGATCCGTTCAAAGCCCAATTCCAATAGTTATTGTGTACTTCCTTTTGTACAACAATTTGTTGATACAGACAATCGTATAATGCCTTGTTGTATTAGTGATAGAGAATCAGTAGGACCAGAGTATACAGATATTACATCATTTAATAATGACTACTTAAAAAGAATTAGACAGCAAATGCTTCGAGGTGTTAAACCTAAGGCTTGTAGAGTATGCTACGATAAAGAAATTAAAGGGCTTAAAAGTAAACGTAAAAAAGTAAACAAGCAATTTGAAGAATGGAAGTTTGACGTAGACGACCAAGGTACGATGGCAACTATGCCACAATACTACGACTTACGCCCAGGAAATGTTTGTAACTTAAAATGTGTTATGTGTAATCCTCGTGTTAGTAGTAAATGGATTGAAGACAATCATTTATCTTTTGAGCCATACGAAAAGACTGTTAAATTTAACAGCAACCAAATAGATGAGATATTAGCTAATGCTAGTTCTATTAAACGTTTACAACTAGCAGGTGGTGAACCTTTTTATATGCCTAGTGTAGAAAGACTGTTGCTAGGGCTAGTAAACAAAGGGTTTGCTAAAAATATAGACTTACAAATTACTAGCAATTTGACGTATCTAAAAGACGAAATACTTCACTTGCTAAAGCACTTCAACAAGATTGTGATAACTATTAGTGTAGATGGAATTAAAGAAGTTGGCGAATATATAAGGTTTCCTATGAAGTGGGATATATTCAATGACAATCTAAATACATTATTAGAACATAAACATATAAGAATTGCTGTGAATATAACGAAGTCTCAATTAAACTACGAACATATTGACACAGTATTAGAGTGGTGTTATAATAAAGGCTTAACAGATATAGACGTTAATGATCTTACTCACCCTCCAATTCTTGCTGTTGGACATCCACGTGACGAACTAATTAAGTGGCTTACAGCAATGGACGAACACAGAGGAACGAATTCAAAACAAACTTTACCATGGATATACCAATGAGAACAAAAGAAGAAATCTTAGAAGAAGTAAACAGTATAATGGAAAAAAGTATTCAGCCTAATGTAGCGATGCATGGTGGCGAAGTTAAAGTCTTAGACTTTGATATGGAAACTGGAACTTTAAAAACATTATTAAGTGGATCTTGTTCTGGTTGTGCTAGTAGTACAATTACTTTAAAAATGGGTATTGAAAATATGTTGAAACATTATATACCCGAAATTAAACAAGTAACAGGTGAGGACGATCCAAACTTTGACGATCCTTACTACACAGACTATGAACCTTATGACCCAATGGATAGGATGTAATGGAAGAATCTAAAGACAACGCTCTAAGAGTTGGGCAAACTAATAAAGAAATTACACTAGATATAATTCCTTCTCAACAAACAAAATCAGTTGAACCTGATAAAGATGGATTACCTAGCGACACGTTTTGTATTTTACCATGGGTACATTTAAGTACACGACCAGATGGTGCTATGAGAGTTTGTTGTACAGCTAACGCTAGTTCAGTAGGTCCTACTAACGATAAAAAGCATGGCGGACAAGTTGGTATTTTAAAAACAGAAGATGGCAAACCTAACAATCTTAATGTAAGCGATTTCCTTTCTAGTTGGAATAGTAGTTATATGAAGAACGTTAGAAAGCAAATGCTTAACGGAGAGCAACCACCTAGCTGTATTAAATGTTATAAAGAAGAAGCGGCTGGACATAAATCAAAACGTAACTGGGAAACACATTACTGGAGACAACGTACAGATTTAGATCAGTTGATTAAAGATACATCAGAAGATGGAGAAGTACCTCCACAGTTAGCATACATTGATTTACGCTTTGGTACAAAATGTAACTTGAGATGTGTTATGTGTAGCCCACATGATTCTAGTGATTGGGTTAAAGACTGGAAAGCAGTATATCCTAAAGTACAAAATGAGAATTTAAAACAAACAATGGTATGGGATAACAAAGGTAAAAACTTTGGTGCTAGTTATAACTGGCATAAAAAGAATCCTAAATTCTGGGAACAGTTTTATCAGCAAGTACCTAATATGAAACAAATATATTTTGCTGGTGGTGAAAGTTTAATCATAGAAGAACACTATGAAATATTAGAAGAAGTTATACGTCAAGGCTATGCTAGTGAAATGGAAATACGTTATAACAGTAATGGCGTTGAATGGCGTGAAGACTTATTAGAATTATGGAGTCATTTTAAATTAGTACGTTTTCATTATAGTGTAGACTCAATAGGACAATGGAACGATTATATTCGTTACCCAAGTGAATGGAAACGTAACGAAGAAGTATTTAAAATATGGGATCAGGAAACTGGACCTAATACAGAAATTACAGTAGCCTGTGCTGTACAGGCCCTTAACATTTATTACCTGCCAGACTTTATTAAGTGGAAATTAGAACAAGGCTTTAGTAAAATTAATATGTGGCCTTTTGGTGCTGGAGGTATTAACTATCACTTTGTATATCATCCACCTCATTTAAACGTTAAGGTATTACCTAAATGGTTTAAAGAAGAGTGTCGTAGAAAATATGAAGAGTTCTATCCATGGTGGGAGGCTAATTGGGAGAAAGGTGTTCCTAGTTGGCATAAAGGAAAAGTTGATTACGAAACTTGGCGTAGTGCTAGTTATGGTATTGATCGACTTGAAGGTATGTTAAAGTTTATGGAAAGCGAAGACTGGAGTCAAAGACTTCCAGAGTTTAGAGAATACATTAACTTAATGGATGCCCAACGAGGTACAGACTTCCGTACAACGTTTCCCGAAATGGCTAGGATCTTAGATGAAACCGAATAAGTCTCCTACTTATTGTGTACTACCTTGGATACATCAGAACCTAAGTGTCAATGGTTGGTACAAGCCTTGCTGTAACAGTCACAGTAGATACAAAGATGTAACTGTTAAGAATGCTACACTTAAAGAAGCATTCTTAGGCAAAGAAGCTACAGCATTAAGAACACAATTAACAATGGGCTTACGTCCTGAAATATGTGATACTTGTTGGGTTAAAGAAGATGCTGGTGTATGGAGTTATAGACAAGCATACAATGAAAAGTTTAAAGAACTAGAACCTACAAACTTTGAGCCAACATTAAAATACATTGATATGAAGTTTGATAATGTATGTAACTTCCAATGTAGAATGTGTGATCCAGATAGCTCAGATCAAATTTGGAAGTCGATAGATTTACTAAATGAAAAAGGTTTAGAATTGCCCAACCACATAGGCAAATATACTGACGAAGATAGAAATTTTGATTTTAAACAAACCGTAAAGAAAGACTACGTCAAAGAAGTCCTCGAAACTATAGACATATTTAAAGTAACTGGAGGTGAACCATTCCTGTCTAAAGACTTCTTAGAAATCCTAGACCTTGCTATTGAGCGAGACCTAGCAAAAAATATTACACTAATGATTACTACAAATGCTAGTAAGTTTGTTAAGAAGATACTAGACAAGTTTATACATTTTAAACGTGTAGAATTTACTGTTAGTGTAGACGGTTACGGCGAAGTATACGATTATATACGATACCCATATAGCTTTAAGCAATGGGCAAAACGTATGGATGAAGCTGTTAGATTTGCTCGAGATACAGGAATGAAAGAGCAAAACAAAATGGTTTTAAAAACTGCCTGTGTGGTACAAGCATATAACTGGTTGAACTTAGACAAGCTATATTACTTTATGGATAGTTTAGGAATGCCTGAATGGCGTTTACTAGAACGTTTAGATTATGACTTTGATTTAAATCCACGTGATAGTGAACTACACCCTAGGTACTTGCCGGACCACATATTAGATTTAGGGCTTGAGAGGTTTAAAAAGACAGGACATAGACAAGTAGAAGATATAGAAAACTTTGTTGCCTATCATAAAGCAAATAGGCAAGACGAAATGGAATTCAAGAATCATCAGTTATTGTCAGCGACAGTTAACTATGATGAAGTTAGAAAACAATCATATAAAACGTTAGATCCAGTATTAGTAGAATGGTTAGAAACATTAAAGACATAAAAGGGTTTTGTATACTCCCGTTCATTCATCTCAGTACGAGAACAGATGGTCGTATGCAAATATGTTGTACAGCTAATTCAGATTCTACACACGAAGAACAGTACATTGGTTGTAATAGAAAAGACGATGGTAGCTTTGTAGAACTACACAAAGACAAAGCACAAGACTATTGGAATACAAGATATATGAGAACACTACGACAAGGAATGTTAAATGGTGAAATGCCTAACTCGTGTCGTAAGTGTTATAAAGAAGAAGAGTCAGGATACAGATCTAAACGTATGTGGGAAAACGATCTATGGGCAGATCAATTAGACTTTAATAGTATAGTTGATAGTATGTCAGAAGATGGTAGTATGCCTTACGGTATACATTACATTGATATGAAGTTAGGTAACGCTTGTAACCTAGCCTGTGTTATGTGTAACCCAAGCGATAGTAGTTTGTGGATACCTGATTGGAACAAACTTAAAAAGCAAGAGATAAGTCCAGAAGTAGATAGCCAAACTTACTGGAACAAAAATGAAGCAGGTGCTTACAACTGGTATAAGAAAAATCAAAACTATTGGGATAGTCTACAAGAGAATATAGACAAACTTCATAGTGTTTATATCATAGGTGGAGAGCCTACTGTCAATCCAGAGTTTAAAAAGTTTGTACAAGATTGTGTTGCTACTGGTAATGCCGAACATATTGATTTACGTTTTAATACTAACGGACAAATACTAGATGAAGAATTAAAAGAACTTTACACACACTTTAAAAGTGTTACACTACATTTAAGTATGGACGGAACCCACGAACGTTATACTTACATTAGGTATCCTGGAACGTGGGAAGATCAATTGGCTAGTTTACATTGGCACGACAACTTATCAGACAATGTAAATGTTGAAGTTGATTGTACAGCACAGGCATTGAACGCCTGGCACTTACCAGACTTTATAGTTTGGAAAATGAATCAGAAGTTTAAAAAGATAACTGTTTATCCTAACTTCGGGGGTATGATAGGTATCCATATATTATGGCAACCAAGTATGTTAAGTGTACAAGTACTACCTAAAGAACTTAAAGAAGAGATACTTGTACGTTATAACAATGTTATTAAATGGGCTAATACACATCATCAACCACGTGAAGGTAAAGGTGTAAACAAACATAATAGATTAAGAGCAGTAGCAAACCATATGATGAAAGAAGATAAAAGTCATCAGTGGAAGTATACAATGGAATACTTAGACAAGATGGACGGTATTAGAAATACTAATTGGCGTGAAACGTTTCCGGAGTTAGCAAAGTATGGATAAGAAGAAAACAGAATTTGTTGGCGGTACTGGATATGTTATAGGCGAAGACGTTCCTGTAAGCGAACAGTATCTAAGAACATTACAGGAGAACAATCCTAGTTGGTGTCCTGTTCCTTGGACTAGTTTTAGTATTAACAACAACGGCGATTATCGTATGTGTGTTCAAGCAAACACTCACAGAAAGTCTAGAGGAACATTACGAACAAGCGAAGGTGTTGCCATGAGAGCTGATACCCATTCTGTTGCTGAAACTCGTAATTGTGGATTGCTTAAAGATGTAAGAGCTAGTATGATGGTAGGCGAACGTCATGAGATATGTCAACGTTGTAATAAAGAAGATGACGTTGGTCAACAGTCAAGACGTAGACTAGACATTAGAAGATTCTATGATACATTTAATTATGAGGATGCTTTAAAAGTAACAAGCACAGACGGAAGTATTGATATTCCTAGTACACCTTTGTATGAAACAGATATACGTTTTAGTAACTTATGTAATCTTGTTTGTCGTATGTGTAATCCTACAGAGTCTACTATGTGGTACAAAGAACATAAAGATTTAGTACGTGATAGATTTAAAAGTGGGGACTATAGAGTTAAGCTAACACAAAAAGGAAGTTCAGTGAAAGCAGGTGGCGGCTGGTTAATAAAAGAAGTAGGCGAAGAAGAAACAGTAATAAGACAAGCAGATAACTGGAACCCTTTTGAATGGTACGACCATACAGACTTATGGAAAGACTTTGAAACACACGCTCCACAAATAAGACTAATTCACATATCAGGTGGAGAGCCCTTAATTAATAAGAAGCAATATGAACTATTAGAGAACTTAATAGATCAAGGGCTTTCTAAAAATATCGTCCTAGACTATAATACCAACTGGACAAATGTTCCTCAAAAGCTATTCGATTACTGGAAGCATTTTAAACGTATCGACATTGGCGGGTCAGTGGACGGCATTGGTAAGTTAGATGAATACATACGTTACCCAAGTAAATGGCCTGAAATAGAAAAGAACATGATCAAGTTAGATAGAGACTCTCCTGATAATGTGAATCCTTGGTTTACATTTACATTACAAATTTGTAACGTATTGGAACCTATTGAAATTGTAAAATGGAATATTGAGAACGAATGGACTAAATTAAATCGTTTAGCAAAGACACCTTGGTTCACTCAACACCCTGTACACAATCCAAAACATTATTGCGTAACTAGTCTTCCACCTAAAGCTAAAGCATATATAAGAGAGAGATATGAAAACTTTTTAAATGGTTGGTTTAAAGATTGGTGTATGAGCTTACCAAAAGATTACGAATTACCTAACAGTTATACTCCAGTAGAACCGGATACTGTAAGGTCGTGGGATAAGAACCCACAAGTGTTATTCGAAGAAACAGAATATCACTTTCAAAGTATGTTAAAGTTTATGGAGTCAGAAGATACTAGTCACACACTAGTAGACTTTATAGACCATACAACTAAACTAGATAAGAGCAGGAATCAAAAGTTTGAAGACTATTGTCCTGAGCTTAATGAATTTATTAACCAATGGGCAAAAGAAAATGGAATTTGATGAACTAGTAGGCAAAGTATTTAGAAATAAACATAATGCTATATACGATCCGTTGTTTCAAAAACAACTAAGAAGTGCTCCATGGCAAGACTGGTTAAGTCAGCCTGGATACTTCGAAGTACAAGACCAATACATTGAACGATTTATAGATTGGATGTATAGTACTAAACTAAACAGATTAACAAATGGATGTAAGTTTCATAGTAAGAGATATACTAGACGTGATATTATTATAGGAACTACACAAAGTTTTGATGAAGCATACTTTAGATATGCTGGTAGACGCTTAAGAATGTTTAGAGGAGAGTATGCTTACCATAGACGTTGTTATAGAAACTTTGCTTGGTTAGATGAACATATAGGAAATAAAGCAAATGGTGAATGGGCTGATCCTATAGAACCAGGAGATTGGGTTATTATATCATTACCATTTTGTGGTACAGGTGGCAAACATAGTAAGCACGAAGAACTATTAGATAGGTGTGCTGAACTAGGTGTGCCTGTAGTACTTGATTGTGCTTGGTATGGAACTTGTCATGATTTAGATTTTGACTTAGATCATCCTGCTATTACAGAGGTTAGTTTTAGTCTAAGTAAAGGTATAGGCTTAGGCAATATGAGAACAGGTGTACGTTTTAGCAACTATGCTAAAGGGGACATGATGCCAATAGCACAGCAGAACGCTTACGGGCATCTAGTACTAGGGAACTGTCAACTAGCATTACATCAAATGGAAGAATTCGGACCCGACTGGCAAGCAAATAAGTATTTAGAGTGGTACAAAAAGCTATGTGCTAAATACAGTATGTTAGAGACAAATTGTTTACACGTGACTATGTTACCTAGATATCACAAACACTTTGACTATTTTTTAATCGACGAAAGCTACATTAAAGTAGGTGTTCGAGAAGCACTTAAGGCAATAAGGCGAGGGGAACTAAAGGTTTAATATGGATGATAACGAAGCAAAAAAATTAATGGAAGAATTGCCTAACAAGGCATTTTGTCCAGCACCATTCTTTCATGCTTACATGAATGCTAACAATAGAGCCCACAAGCTATGTTGTATGAGTAAAATCGTAGGGCGTTGGCACGACATGGATCAAGACTTACAAGAACAGCTAGGTGAGTTTTGGGAAGGCGAAACAATGCAGAATGTTAGACAAGAGTTCTTAGATGGTAAGATGCCTAAAGTATGTGATTGGTATTGTGGTAGATATGAACGTGAGAAAGTTTGGGAAGAATCAAACAGAATGCACTTTATCAGCAAGTATGCTGACCACGAAGAAACAAGTCATAGAAACTATGAGAACTTAGGCCTTGATGTTGTTAAAGGTAACAAGTGGGGTAAGCCAATTGATATTGACATACGCCCTAGTAAACTATGTAACCTAAAGTGTCGTTCTTGTAACAGTACTTGGTCAACAGAGATTGAGAAAGAAGTATTAGATAACAAAATTTTACAAGGCTGGACATATTGGGATTCAGTAACTAAATCAGAAACTGTTCGTAAGTGGGCAGAGCAAATTGATTATGATGATCCTAAATTTGATCCAGTATCAAACATTGACTTAGACAATGTTAAATGGTTAAAGATGTCAGGTGGTGAAACACTTATTGATCCTAGAGTTCATAAAGTATTAAACAAGGTTGTTGAGTCAGGTCATGCTAAACACTTATACCTACACTTAATCACAAATGCTACAAGTTGGAATAAACGTATTGCTGAAACTATAAGTCAGTTCAAACACGTTACAATTAACTTTAGCTTTGACGGTACAGGTAAGCTAGAAGAATACTTACGTCATGGTACTAAATGGGATAGACACGAAGAAATTTTCCACGAAGTTTTTAAACTTCCAAACTTGCATTGGGCAGGTATTGGTTCTGTTGTACAGCCACAAAGTATATTCCAAATTAAAGATACTATGAAATGGTTCTTGGAAGGGTATAGACAATACTTTCCAAAGCATAGAGGTATATCTTTTTTACCTATTGTTGATCCTATGTTCTTATCCATATGTTGGTTAGACGATGATCACAAAGCAGAAATAAATCAATTACTAGATGAATGTATAACAGAATTCAAAATGACTAAGAAAGAACAGCAATGGTTCCGTACTATTCGTTCTGAGGTTAATAGAGAGATTAGTGGACATACTACTCAAGCTATATCCCCAGGAAGAAAGAAACGTTTAATGTTACAATTTGTTAGACACCAAATGGCATTAGACAAAGTTCGTGGTACAGATACTCTTGCTATAGAACCTAAGCTAAAACGTTATTATGATAGATGTGAAAACGACTTCCAATCAGATGTATTACAGTTTGATATAGAAGGCGTTGTTAACGGACCTGCTTAATTTTTTTTACTACATAATCAGAGGATAAGATTATGGCATATTCAGAGAAAGTATTAGATCACTATAACAATCCACGTAACGTGGGTAAGATGGATCGCGACGACCCTACAGTAGGAACTGGAATGGTTGGAGCTCCTGCTTGTGGTGATGTAATGCAACTACAGATAAAAGTTAATGATGGTATTATAGAAGACGCTAAATTTAAAACTTATGGCTGTGGTAGTGCTATTGCTAGTTCAAGTATGGTTACTACTATGCTAAAAGGTATGACATTAGGACAAGCAAAAGAGATTAAGAATACTGAAATAGTAGAAGAACTATCTTTACCTCCTGTTAAGATCCATTGCTCAGTATTGGCAGAGGATGCCATTAAGTCAGCTATTAAAGATTACCAAGGTAAGCGGCCAAACGACGGCACCGGAAATTACAAAGCTGTAGAAATTTAAAATAAGTAATAATACAATGAGACTAATAGGCGACAGAGATTTCGACGACTGTGGTTCAGTACCAGATCATTTATTCCAACCCGTACTGGATCGTTACCTAGCGGCCACTGATAAAGATTATATAAGTGGCGAATATAGAAGTAAACGTTATGCTATCAATAACGACATTAAGAGCATACTGTTTAGTTTTAACTCGTATGGTTGGAGACCGAAAGACAGTTTAGAAGGAAAACCGGTTGAGATTCCCGATCCTGCTTCATCAGAGTATACTCCAGAATACGAAGATTGGAAGCCTGTCATTTCTCCGCTCTTAGATTATATTGCTAATAAGAGATACGGAAAGGGTGTGTTTAACAAGTGTATGATTGCTGTTATGAAACCTGGAGCAGTAATACCATTACATTGGGATCAGGATCCTACGTTTACAGTAACAAGAAGATTCCATGTTCCTTTAGTAACAGACAGTAACGTTATATTTGATATTAACCACCAGCAATACAACTTTGAAACTCAAAGACTAATAGAGATAAACAACTTAAAGATTCACGGTGTTAGAAACAATAGCAATATCACAAGAGCTCACCTTATAGCAGATTATTATCATCCTGACAATGTACATAACTTATTATATGGTACAGATAATAAAAGACCTTCTGCTGATATTAAGATGAGAGATTATATACCAGACGTAAAAATAACATTTAATTATCCTCATAAAAAAGACTAATGACTAATATATGTTACGCTCCTTTTATACACAAATACATACATCAAAAAGACTATCAAAAATTATGTTGTATGAGTACAGAGCATGACATAGTTCCTAGTCATACTAATCTAGAACAGCATTGGCAAAGTGATTACTATCAAGACATAAGAAGAAAAATGTTAGCTGGAGAGAAGCTCGACATTTGTGTTGACTGTTGGTCTGACGAAGAAAACGGAATGACCAGCGATAGACAGATGTATAACGAAAAGTATAAAGAGCTTGGTTCTCCTAAACTTGATATTGTTAAAGGAAACGAATATGGCAGTCCTTTAGATTTAGATTTACGTCCTAGTAATCTATGTAACTTAAAGTGTAGAATGTGTACGCCAAAGAACAGTAGCCAATTAGATAAAGAACAAAACAAAGCAACCTACTTAAAAGAAATACATGGCGAAGCTCGTGAAGACTATACTAGTGGAGATGTATTTGATATAGACAACTTAAAGTTTTTATCAAAGAACCTTTCAGAGAAATCTGTTGTAAAGTTCTTAGGTGGAGAACCTACTATAATGCCTGAAGTATCTAATATGTTAGACTTGCTAGTAAGTTCTAATCCTACTATAAACATAACCACTAACTGTACAAACTTTAATAATCAAGTTATGTTTGATAAGCTAAAACAGTTTCAAAGTGTAACAGCTCAATTAAGTATAGATGGCATAGGTAAACCATTAGAATATATACGAGCACCTATACATTGGGACAAAGCTAAAGAAGTAATAAAGCAATGGACTAATATAGCAAACAAAACTAGAATACAATTTACGTTACAAGCATTAAATTTGTTTAATGTGTATGACTTTGTGTATTGGGTATCTAAGACATCTATACCTGTTGATGCTAATAATGTGTATAGCAACTGGGCTGAAATAAACAACTTACCTGTAGACATAAGACACAAAGAAATAGAACGTGTATTAAGTATTAATGATAAAGACGTTCAAAGAGTTTTAAACGATTCACACAAATCCTTAAGAAAATGTTTAGAAGCACACCTAAATGATACTACTATAGGTAGTATTCATACGTTAGCTAGAACAACTAAACTGTTTGATATGGCTAGAAACCAGCATATCAAAGACTATATCCCCGAAGTTTATTCTTGTATTAAAGCAGAATACAACGAAAATCAATACATTTAGTTACGTCCTCCCGTAAATGGCACTATATCTAGTGCCATCTTTCTTCATTTATTTTAAAAAAAAGACGTCAAAATGGTTGACTTTTTGGCTAATGATGTTATTATATTAGTATATGTTAAACAAAAAAGGAGCAAAAAATATGTCAAACGTTAATACAATTATTAAAGGCATTAACAATCTAAGCAATAGTGATATTGATCTAGTTATTTCAGCTATTAAACAACGAAGAAATACACTTTCTGTACAGTCAGCACAAAGTTTTAATGCTGGTGATAGAGTAGAATTTGATAGTAGAAGAGGTTCTACTATGAAAGGTACTGTTAAGAAAGTTAATATTAAGTATGTTGTAGTTGATATTGATGGTACAGCTATGTCATATAGAGTTCCTGGATCAATGTTAAGGGAGGTTGCTTAATGAGTAAGAGCAAAAGTTATTTTTGGGATCAAGCAGAATCTAAGTTTGAAGAAGTATGTGATAAAGTAGAACAAGGCCTGCTTACTCAAAGTCAAGCAATTAATGAAATCAAAGACGCTGATATGGCATGGGGTCTTATAGGTTTTGATACTGTTGAAGATGTTATCGACGCTATTAGCGAAGTTAAAGTCTCAGCAGGTACAAGGTTCATGTAGTATATGAGAAACGTTAATCCATATCTTTGTAAAAAAGGTTATTACGTTACAGAGCAACATTTTATGGACGTACCAGGTGACGGATATAAGATGGTTGACTCTACAGATTTAAGAGGTCCTTTCAAAACATTAGAAAGGGCTCGACAAGTTTTTAACAGTATGTTTACCATTGAGGATTGGAACATGGGTATTAGAGGACCAGAACACGATACTCAAAACAATGGTTATAAAACTATTTGGTATCCTACTGTAACAAGAAATTCTTATTAGCAATAATGAGGAGTTAAGGATCGTTTTGCCAGTCGCGGCCGTTTAGCACCTTAACGTAATGAACATAAAGAAAACGAATGTAGCAAGTCACTCTTTTGCTAGTTTTATATAAGACTTACAAACTGATAAAACTAGAGTGTCGAACTTTAAGTTAGTTTACCCGACATTAAACAAAAAACAGCACGTGAAGATGCTCCGGCAAATTACTCCTAACCCGAGTTAACCGTCGGAGCATTTTTTTAGGAGGAATATGAAAACGGAACATAGAGTTTATCCTGCTTGTGTAGGTTTAAGTAGAATAGGGGGATACCCTAATACAGTTTACACAATATGGAATGATATGAAAGGTAGTAGACCAGTGCCTTGGTATTATAGACTTCTTCCTATGAGATTTATTGGTTGGAATAACAAAGGGAGTTATATAAAATGGAAGGTGTTATAGGATTTGGTTTTGTGATGCTCGGGTTTCTACTAGTAGTATGGTTACTAGTAAAATGGGATAATGAAGACCCCGATACTAAATAGAGTCATTATGAAATATATACAATTTGGATTATTACACTTTTTATTCTTATTAGTTCTAACAATGCCATTTGCTTTTTTAATGGCTTGTGGAGTTATTGTGCCTGTTAGTCAATACAAAACAGTTACCATAGTAAAAGGTGGAGCCGATGCTATACTAGTTTCTAAGGACCAACAGACAACAACAGATAAAGCAGTTTCAGTTATAACAGGTAAAAATTGTAAATTAAGTAGAACCTTTATGGAAAAGGATGCCACGTTATACTGTACAGAACTACCTGTAGCTCAGTTGGATTAGAGCGTTAGTTTGCGGAACTAGAGGTCGTAGGTTCGAATCCTACCAGGTAGGCCATTAGCTTACAAGTCTTTAATTTATTTTAATAATACTTCGATTAATCCTGGATCATTAGAATCATGATCCGCTAATGCTATACCTACTAAACAACCTACAATATTTGTAGACGATTCTAGTTTAGTAGCATGGCCTTCTATGCCACTAGTAGTTAGTACATCGCCCTTCTTAACTTTGCCTACTACCTTACAAGGTACTCTACCTTTTAGTCCTATACAAACAGGATGTTCACCGCCGCCGTCTTTGTTCATTACTACACCTGGCTCAGTTGATACAACACCTGCTAGTTTCATATCAGCATATTTTGTACAAGCTGTTACTTCTTTGTCTCCACCAACTACCATTACTGTTCCTGGCTCTTCTGGTTTGTCTGCTTCATACATCTCAGCCAAGTCAGCATATTGTGATGATGTTGATTGTCCTGTAAATGTTGTAGCATGAATATTTGAAAACTTAAAATTAGATGAACCTAAATCTAAACTGTTATTTGCTGACGGAATTATGTTACCACTAACTGCCGTAGCGGCCAACGTTTTGTTTGTTAGTGTATCACTACTAGAAGCAGTAATATAATTATAGCTTGTTATGTCTGATGTTAAAGCTACTGTACCCGAAGCATCTGGAAACGTAATAGTTCTATCACCACTAGGATCACCTGCTTTAAGGAATACTTCGTTACCATTACCTGTAGTTCCTTCTAGTGTAATGTAGTGTCCAGCATTTAAATATAAACCATTTTCGTTTATTCTCATAACGTTATCTTGTGTACCGTTATTCAATACTGTGATTTCTATAACACCATCTTCAGCGTCAGCAGTAACATCGGATGACTTGGCACTAATCTTAGCAAAGTTCTTAGATGTTCCAGAACTGTTATCGCCTTTAAACTTTAATTGTCCTAAGTAATCAGAGTCGGCCGGGCTGGCACTATCTCTATAAAATTCCATAACAGGACTTGCGGCACTTCCTGCATCTGAACTATGTAATTGTACACCGTCACTTAAAGTAGATAACTTTTTAACATTGTCATAATAAAGATCAACACTACCATTTTGTGTTCCTGTTAAGTAAGTTTCGCTGTTACTTGGACTTGATAATCTAATTAAATCAGAACGTAATTGTAGTTCTCCTGTACCTGTGTCATCAATAACAGAGTTACTTCCATCATGATATAACATAAGGTCCGCGGCATCACCTAAGTTAAGTGTGTTAGAACCATCTGGTAAATGAATCTCTTTTGCTCTAAAGTCAGCATATGATGTAATAGCAACATTACCAGACGTAGTACCTGTTTCAGCTGTAAGAACTACAGCCCATGTTTCAGTTGACTCGTCCCATATAATACCTACGTTAGAGTCTGACCCTCTTTCTATAACTACTCCAGCATCTTTATCATTACTGCCTGACTGTCCACTATTCAATCCTATTAGTGGATCAGTTAGATTAGTAACATCAAAATTAATTTGACTGGCTTTAGGTCTGGTTAATGGCATAATACATTTCCTTTATGTTCTAGTATTTATAAGAATAAATACTGTTATATTTCATTGTCGATAAAGGTAACCTAAATGCTAATTTCAAAAGAACTGTACATATACAAACAAATACAATCATTAGATATAACACAAGAACTGGATGACTTCCCAATTAGTATTCATGGAGTTAAAACAACAGGCGGGCTTAAATCAGCCCTAGTGTTATACTTACTAGCTAGAGAAATACAAGTTAGTCAATACAAGCAATCTATTAGACCTTTGGTTAGTGTAGTAGAGGGCAAAGGATATCAACTTATTAAAACAGAACAAATAATTAAATGGGTAAGCAATCAGTTTCCTGATGTAGAGTTCTTAGAGCCTGTAAGAACAATATATGCTAACAACTATGATATAGATACTGAAAGTTGGACATCTAAACAACACGAAGTAAATCCAATAGACGATTTAAGCAGAAAAGCATTCTTTCCACAAGGACATGAAAATACACCCAAAGGTTTTAATCAAAGATTAGTTGATGTTGTATGGACAGGCGATAGTGCTAGAGCAAGTGAAGAAGAAGTAGAATCATTTAATACTGATGATTCATATCATTTAGAAGCCCGAGGCTTTGAACTAGAACAAGTACAAGACGGTAGGTTCTTTAATCCTTTTATTAACTTAACTACACTAGAAATTATTTCATTATACAAAGAACACGAACTAGGAGATTCACTATTACCTTTAACGTATAGCTGTAACGTATGGCAAAGTGACTTTCAATCTCCATGTGGGCGTTGTTCAAATTGTTTAGAAAGAGAATGGGCTATTAATAATGTATACCCTCCAGAGCCACACAGCACACTAGAGTCAGCATTAGAAAACTATAACATAGGTTAACTCACTATGAGAATTATAAGTTTTAATACTCAAGGCAGAGAACTTGCTGACACTAAACTATTAGATATTATACCTGTAACTAACAACGGTACACCCAAAGACATTGATCTAATACTGTTACAAAGATGTACTAAATCATTCTTAACAAGTATGCTAATGTCACATCAAGTAAACGAAGATCGTGTAAAAAGTTGGGATGGTACTAGTTTACATAGCACGTGGACATCAAGTATGAGAAACAATTCAGGTGATCAAGGCCTGTGTGTATTAAGTGTAAAACCCATTAGTGAATTTAAAGTTAGTAGACTAGACCTAGCATACGATATAACAGATCCTCATCAATGTGATGTATATCAAAGTTTTGTTTTCATGGGTCTTAGAATCATTAACTTTCTCCCACCTTATTCACCCGAAGGAGTTGAGTATGAATACTTGGATACGCTGTTACAAGAAGATGTGGATATAATGGTAGGCGACTGCCATAACAACTATCGTAATGCTGAAGTACATCCTGCCAAGTTTCACAACTTTAGAGTAGCCAACAACATGACCAATTGGGCAGATGGTAGACCACACGAAAACGACGGCAATACACAACAGCTTACTTGGTTGTTTCTTCGTAATGAAATAATAAACAGAATGGACAATCAGTGGATACTTGAACTTGAATCAGAACGTGTAGCACAACGAACAACTAGTCCAGGACACTCTCCCAGCTTGTATAATGTAGTAATGAAACCTGCCAACGGTGTAGGTAGAAGTTGGAACCCAAGCATATATCAATAGTAGGCGCGGCAGGGTTGGCGACATTCAAAGCGGAGCTTTTTAAAATTTTTTTGACAGGGTATTATATACTCAGTTAACTAGACACTAACAGGCTTCGTTTATGTGTAGCTCAAAGCTACACATACCCGCCCATGACAAGCCTTATTGAGTGTGTTCAGTGGGTGTGGGTGTATTGTATGGAATCTGGTTATAGGGTATAGGATTGCCCTGTGAGTCAACTATAAGATCTCCAAAGCCCTGTGTATCTCTGACTACTCCGCACTTAAACTTTGAGCCGTTGTCTTTGTACATAATACATACTCTGACGTCTTTGTCGTGATACTTCTTTTGGTTGTGTTGAGTCTTTGGATTGTTGTTTGCTTTATATCCCGCCATAGTTTGGTCCTCCTAAGAGAGCTAACAATAATAACATAGCTAACAGTATCGCTGTAAACCTGTAATCCATATTGATAATCTCCATGGACACTAGTTATCATCTGAGTCCAATAAACTCTGTTTTGGATACGATTACCGGGCGGTACTGTTTACATATAACAATACGAACATATAGCTAGACTAGAAGTTTACACTATACATAGACTTTACACTATACACTATATAGGCATCATACTCCAATTATAAGCGTCATACAGCAACTTTAATAGCAGTAGATAACACTTGTACTATAGTGTGTAGTAACTAGTGTATATAGACCGGTCTATAGCATAGCCCAAAAAAAATACTAGCGTATTTTTTTAATACCCACTCTCATACTAGAATCAAAAGTTTTGACTATAGTGTAAAAGACTTGTGTACTAATCTAAGTATAGTGTAAAGGATAAAGGGCTTAAAGGGTCTATAGAGCTTGGGTGTTTTTGGTAGATCAGGCTAGCCACCAACCCACCCGGAATTTCCAATCTCTAGCTGTAGACCACCACCCCCCAGGAAATTTATTTTATTTTTCAGAATGTCAGAAATGTGAGTCACAGCTTCGCGGAGAGGCGTTGTTGTGTCCTCCGCTGTATACTGTGTTAGTGGTTGTGTGCTATGTGTATAGTAGTATAGCTATTACTAGTGAGAGAGTAATCAACAGTAGTGTAACCTGCTTGTCCATTATGCTACAGCTTTGAAACCAAAGTTAGCAACTACCTTCTTGTTACCTGCTTCATCCTCTACTATATCACCTACTGAACATGAGTACATCTTGCCTAGTCTCTCTATACATTCTTCTGGACCCATGTTACCTATACTGAACACGCCCTCAAAGTTATCACTAGTGATGTTACTAACGTGTGTATAGTAGCCCAAGTCAAAGGCCTCTCTAGCTATAGCACCTGTATCATTCTTACGTAGGCCCATGTCTAGTTTAAGCGTTTGCTTGTGTACGCTGTCGTGGCCTTCACTATTGATCTTATCAACTTCAGCCGATGTAAGGTGGATTTGGTACAGTTTAAACTTCTGACTTTGTGGTATGTTTGACATCTTTGCTCCTGTTTTTATAGTGTATATGTAATATAATACACTCAAACATCCAATTTGTCAACCGAAATAACCAGGTTTATAGTGTGTATTAGTCAGAAGAATAGGCCCCATCTGTCGTCATTTGGGCCTATTCTAATCTAAAATGTAGTAGTAACTACGCTGTTTCTACTTCTGATACAGCTTCTGTAACCGTTTCTACCGGAGCAGTCACGTTCTCATTAGCTGTAAAAGTGATAGTAGATTCACCTTCTAAAGGTTTATAGCCATTCTCCATAAGAACAATAGCTCTATCTTCAGGCTTATTAGTGTATCTAGTCACCTGTTTACCACTTGGATGTAGTAATGTTACCTTGTGTGTATACTTTGTATCTTTAATTTTCATATAGCCTCCTCGCTTTTTATGATTAATTAGTTTATATAATAGCATGATTACAGCCAAATGTCAACCAATAATTGAATCTTTTTGGAGAAATAATCTGAATACCCACACAAATAGTAAGGGTATTGGCCGAATATAATAGGTACTATATGTAGTATTGTTGCAGAATTGCCACAGATCTCGCCATCGAACAGAGCTATTACCCAGAGTTCTCATAGGGCGAGACCAGTAAAATGATTGGTTTTGTCGCCTGACAGCCCTTCCTGGTCGGTCACCTTTGTGCCTAGGGGCGCCGGTAAGCATCATATATCATATAATGTTCATCCAATCCGGCTCACGCTATTAGCCCAGAACTGTCAGAGTAATTGGTGTTACTCAAAACCTGCCTATAAATATACTATATTATAACATATTAGAGGCCCAATGTCAACCAATAAACCCAAGTGTTACGCTCCTTTTTACAATGTATACCTAAGAGCCTCCTCCAAAGAGTCCAAAGTATGCTGTATGAGTACCCAAAGTCATACGCTAGAGTCTAACGCTATGTCAGAAGTATTCAATAATCCACTGGCTCAGGAGGTGAGATCCAGTATGATCAAAGGTGATTGGCACAGCGTATGCTCTGGTTGTGAACAGCGTGAGGCCTCAAACCTCCGAAGCGATCGTCATATGTACAATGAATGGTACGAAGAAGCTGTTAAACAT
>Ga0228674_1000398_pt1 | contig 31196 bp, 18 predicted proteins | sample 1D_rmetaG_FD_189054 | JGI IMG/M metagenome (GOLD analysis project Ga0228674, IMG submission 189054) | Seawater microbial communities from Monterey Bay, California, United States - 1D_r | ecosystem: Environmental > Aquatic > Marine > Coastal | place: USA: California | collected 2016-09-26
TCCCATCAACGCCTCCACGGCAGCGCACCTGTGGCAGATTCCACTCACTGCGCGCCAAAAGGAAATAGTGGGTGCTCTAGCAGCGATGCAAGATCCAAGCGTGCGTTGCTTCAACATTAGAGAGCCGTGGGCGTCGCTTATCGTCGACGGAGCCAAGACAATCGAAAATCGCAGCGCGTCTGTTGCGCTTCCCAGAGTCGGCCAGGTGAACCGAGTGGACGCAACCGTTGGGGAGTGGGTCTTGATCGCGGCGTCCAAGTCGGCTGTATCGACCGAGTACCTCAACAAGGCGCGAGAAAGCTTCGAGCATCAATATGGGGTCCAAGAGGGACAGGCGCGTTACGAAAACTTTATGCAGCGATACAACCATCAATGGCCGAAAGGCGCCATCGTCGGCGCGGTGAAGTTCGACTTTGTCGTATCGCCAACCACCAGTCATGAGTACATTGAAACTATGCTCAACCCGGGTGCTCTAAGCTGGTACGCGGGCAGTCCAGATGTGGGGTGGCATGTGAGGGAGTGCATCTCTTTTTATCCATACTACATACCGGACTTTCCGGGTCTACTTAGCATTCATCGACTCGATACAAAACATCCGGATGTGGTGGCTCGAGTGCAGCAGTGCTTGCAGTGGATTTCTTCGTCGTAATGTGCGTAGATGTCTAGCCAACGGGGGTTGCAAGATGTGTGGGGTGGGGAGAAGGCGTGTGGGCGGGAGCGGGCGACGAAGCCAGTTCACTCGGTAGGGAATCCGTAAAACGCCATGTTATGCCGATGTTGTCCGGGCACACTCCAGTAGATCATCGTCCACAGTGCGCGGCGGACGTTACTTTCGGAGACGTTGACCAGTGCGTTCGCTGCACTCTTGCGTCGTGCGATGCGCTGCGCCGTCGCGCGACAAATTGCACGTATCACCGAAACCATTCGAGGAACGTCGGTGTCGGTAGTATGAGCGTTCCAAAATGCAAAGTAGTCCGCGCGATGCTCCTCCGAGAACGCTCTAAATGTTTGTAAGACGCATTCGGTGAGCGAGTCGGATGCTGGCACGTTACACGGCACGAAATCGCAGCCGGTGACGGCCCACGAGGTACACAGCGCACGCACAAAGGCCACGCGCATGTGTATGTTGTCGAATGCTGTTGGGTGCAAATGTCTCATAATCGAGCGCATCAGCTCTTCTGCATCGACAAACATCCAGCCCGCTGCGGCTCCCTTGAGCTCGGCCGCGTTCGACGGGATTTCGTGTCCGTGCGCCTTCATCAGCTCCTTTGCGGCGTAAGTGCCTCGTTCGCGCATACCTATGAAGAGCCGAGGTGCCACACAAGCGGATGCGCCTCCGATACCCAGCGTACTGATTGGGTTGGCCTGGTTACTCTGGTTGTCTTCGATGGTCTCATGAACCAGCATGAGCATCGAGATTGGAAGAATGTCCGTGTCGACCGTGTCGAGCACGATGCACGAAAACTCGCGATGTTCGGAGGCGGCTCGTCTCATGCACCGTGCGTAGACACTCAGTTTCAGATCGGCCTCACCCACCTCGCTCGTCTCCCGAACAAGGCCGTCCATGTTGACATGGACTCCAAATCGGTCGATCTTCGCCATGCTGGTGCATTGCGCGCTTGGATTGCGCGACGCGTCTGGATGTCGACGCGCGCCGTTGAAATCGATGCCATCGATTAAGCAAATGGAACCTTCGCAATCGGAGAATTTCAAGGCGAGCATGCGCATCGCCTCCGTCATAATCGAATCAAACAGCGCATAACGCAGCGAGCGTTGCTGTACAAACGGCCTGCAATCCTCGGTGGCATGCAGAAGCTCCAACGACCAGTTTGGAGGCGTCGAGATCGGAGGACGGTCACCGTCGCGTTTGCTCTGCGTTTCGACTTTTGCAATCGGCACACGTTGCGGGTTGTCGAAGCAAACGCAGACGTAGTTGGCGTGTCGCATGGACAGACTGATGCTATTGACGGCAAACTGCACCATGTCTTCAAATTTTTTGATCGACGTGGGCATTCCCATCATCATGATGTTGCCGTCTCGAACGGCGGCGACTTGCGCGGGCTCCAACTCGAGCGCACACGTGAACGAGTACAAATCGAAGAATCGCGCCACGGCGGTGGGAAATGCACTCTCTACAAACCGCTTGACTCCGTGCTCTCCGGAGGTTAGGCCCATGAGCGTTTTGGCGCGCAAGTCGATTCAGAAGCTGCGGCGCGTAGGGAAGGGTGCATGGTCAAGGCAAGTTCAAACGCGAATCGCACAGGGTGAAGGGAACATGGATATATAGAGACACGCGCCAAAACGGCACCGTACCATCGTCACGTACTGTGCGCTCTACACGCATCTCACACACTGAGTCCATTAGGCGGCGCAAACAACCGCCGCCGAGACGATGCACCATTCACAGACTCGCTCACCGTTTTGATTGTGGACGTGATAACTAGTGTGTCCTTGCGTGTCCTTCGTACCGCAGGTGTGACTAGCGGATCGTGTTGGAACGATCGTGTGCGAAACTATTTGTGTCTGATCGTATAGGAATTGCACTCCATTACGGGTACGTTGGACCTCTTTGAGTTTTACTCACGCCTCTACAAACGCACTATCTACTGGACACACTCCGCCGCCATGCCTGCATTCTCGACGAAACTTGGTGGCTATCATGCTAATACTGCGTTGCAATCGGAGACGGATTCCATCATGCACCACGAGCTACCGCAAGCGAATGTGGGCATGTTGCTTTCAGGGCTACGGCCCGATCCCAATGTCAGATATACAAACACCATTGGGGACTCGGGCGTGTACAATGCGACGGACAGTCCACGGTTGAGCGATCACGCCCTTCGCATGCTCTCGTACCCGACGACGTACCAGCGTTTTCTACGCTGGTTGCGTCCCAGCGCTCGCGCGCAGGTCAGCAACGACGACGCCTCGTCGGTGAACAACGACCGTTTCCTCGAAGAACACTTGGATTCGGGAGGTAGCAAGACCGGATCCGTCCAAGCATGGCCGCTACCAGCAAGCATCCGCGATATGATCTTGGGAGGCGGGGCCAGGGTGCGGTGTTCGAGGCTTCAGACCTTTGCCGTCTGGTTGATTGGCATTGTCATGATCACGTCGCCCATCCTGGGACTGTACGCGGCGCTCATGTTTGCATCGGAGGCCTCCATCATTAGGACGTACGGAATCACGGCTCAGTCCGTCAACGAAGACGTGTTTGGATATGCATACAACAGCTGGTCGCTGCTGTACGTGGCGTACATGCTCTCGGCACTGGCCAACTTTGCGGAGTTGTGCATTGGATGCTGCTTCACGTGGCAGGGACCGGCGCAAGCGAGAGATGGCACGACGGTGCCTTACGTCAGTCGACTGTGGATGGCTGCTTCCCCCGAGACCGATTTCATGCCGCATGGCATACGCCAGCTGGGCTTCTTTTTGGGCGATTTGATGTTCGCCGTCGGCATCGTTTGGATCCGCAACGACCTCTTTCGGCTGGACGCCTTTGATGAGGCTCCGACGTTCTTCTGCTACAACTCGCAGAGTGGCAAAACCATGGTGCACGTCCCAGCCAACTTTGACGTCACGCCATGGCCTGGCTTCGAACGCTTCTATCGAGAGCGACTCGGCGCCGGCAACATGGGCATGCAGGTCGCCTTTGCGGGCGCGATCGTGCGCCTTGTGACGGCCGTGATCTGCATCCTGGCGTGGGACGGGCTCAACAGTCTGTACATCTTGCCGATCGGGCGCTTTTTTACCGAACTCTTCAAGCGTTCGCCCGACCCAACCAACCAGGCTGCGGAGGGATCTCGCCGTGCAGCGGATGCGTCGCTTTGCTCTGAATACATTGCGATGCAAAAGTCGCTGCGCGTACTGCAACAGGTCAACGAGCAGGTGCAAAGCGACGCCAAGGACAAGGAGAGTGCCGCGCAGGCACCCGACGCCATGAAGTCGATGCAGTACGAAGCACAGTCCAAGCTGCTGCTGCGCACGTCGTACCAAGCGTTCTTGGACGCGGTCACGAACGTGAAAACCAGCGTTACGTCGCTCACACAACTCACCGACGTCCAGCATCCTTCGGAATCACAACGGTTGCAGCAGCTGTCGGACACGGTAGATGGCGTGATCCGCCTGTTGCCGAGCACCGACAACCTGGTTGCGACCCAAGGCGAAGGGCTGAGTTCGCTCTCATCCTCGACGCTCGATGTCGTGGTACACGCAATCTCATCGATATCGAACCATCTTCCTGATCGCATCGAGATAGGCACGTTGTACGACGGCCCCAAAATTATGAAAGATCGGGTGGCACTGTACGACGAGGTGGCTTGCTGCGGCCAAGTGTGCTGTTCGGGCAGCTGTCGCTGCTTTGCTAGCTGTGCGGCACTCTGGCACAACTACTTGGGATCTCTGCGTGCCTGGAGCATCGTAAACGTTGTGCTGCTGGTGGTCTGGGTCAACGTTTGCACGTCCAGCGGGACCGTTGGCGGCCTGTTTCCGACCAGTGCCAACAGTTACACTTGGCCAGTGTACATACCGGACGCCGAGGCGGTCAAAAACCACGACATTGTCCCGTTTCGCGTGTCCAATCTTCAAGGCGCCACGTACCCTTCCCCTCCATCCGCGGCGTACATGGCACCACCGACCGCCCCGGCGACGGTGATGGATGAAGAAGCGCTCGAAATCGAGCTTGAAGAGCGAAATGGTCGGTTGTTGCAAGATTCCACACTTGCACCGCCGAGCGAGTCGTATCAATTCTGGTTTCCTCCGCCCAATTGTATGGAACGTACAAGCGACGACTCCATGAATGCAGTCTTGGACTTGCGCTTCTCTGGGTACATCGAAGACATCTCGCGAGACAACGACAGCAGTTCCATTATGGTTGCAGCCGCGGCGATTCTCATCACGGCGGAACTGTTTCGGCTGATAAGTGTCGTAGCGCAACTTTTGGGATACATTCGTAACGAGTCCTCCTATCCGGCGTCTCATACTCGGCTGTCGACCAATGGCGACGGCTCGTGCTTTCGCACATTGTTTCCTTGACAAGGAAGCAGTAGCAACGAGCTTTGTAAAAACTAAGGGGTGCGCAGGGGAGGGGTGAAGTGTCGAGTGCCATGGGAGCGAGACGCCAACGGGCAGAAACGTGTCTGTGCGCACCTTTCTCGAATACTCGAAATGGTAGTTGTAAGCGTACGCGGTAGGAGCCGCGCCACGTGACATTGCCGACTATCGATTAAAAAGCCATACTACCCTTGAGATGGAACCACCGGATCCGTAGTCGGCAGCTCGGAATCCGGATTGCAAATATCCGTAGAGCTTGTAGGTATAAAGTGAGTGTCCTGCAAGCGAGTCGGTTCCATTCGACTGCAAAGTGCACAGAGGCGACACTCCGTTTAGACAACACACCCTCGCCTGTCAAGGGCACCGTGTGCTTTGCAGTCTAGATGCAGACCACGCAATACACACAGCAGACCTCAATTGGCATACGCGCGTTCGACTCGCGCGCCATTGGCGCAAAAGAGCCTTCCACCGACCTGGCGGGCAAGATTGTGAACGATGTGCAGCACAACTGCTTTGCACTCTTTGTGCGCTTCGTGCACAGCGGACTTCGTTTCGCGGGAGCCATATGCCTCATCGTAGCAGCTGGATACTGGCTCGACGAAGTCAACATCCTGCGAGATCCTCGCAACGAAGGCACCGCATGGCGAAGCGGATACCTTGGCTGGACGCTCTTTGCCGTCGGCTTCCTCCTCGACACCATCTACAGTTTTGTAGCAAGCCTGTTGGCCATCGCCGCGCGCGTGGCACCCGAAGACGGAGCGAGTTCGACTCCGGGAAGGATCACGCGCTCGACCTTTGTGACCATGTATGCCGAAGTTGGTTCGTGGGCAGACGTCTTCCGGTACAGCGTGCAGTGGATCACTGGTCTCATCATCACCATCTTTGCATTTTACGCGGCGGATTTGCACAAGGTGCAAACGTGCAACACCATCGACTACCACCCGCCTACCGCAACTGCCAACGCGTGGGAACGTCAACAGGCGGTGGCAGACCACTTTTACGCAAACGTGCGCGTTGCTACGACCACGGACGAAACGCACGTTGTGCGGCTCGAAGCGGTCGAGGGCGAGTCGACGTGTGCAAGTACCTTTACGGTCGAGACGATTGGATCGACCTACCTCACCAACGTGGGCATGGTCGTCTGGTTCATCTTTGCGCGCTGGCTGCTCAACGCCATCGTCATGTACCTTTTCCAAGCCGATCGCTTTTGGTACATCATCCCCATCACCTGCCGCGACGAGCGGCGTCGCATCCGCACCAACCTGTTGGCGCGCGCCCAAAAGGAGACCAATCCGGCGAATGCGGAGCTCATGAGGAAGGCGGCCGGAAACGATCCCACCGACATTGGAAACACGCTTGTCAGCTCTCAAACGCTCGACATCCCGATCGTCCCCGTGTCGATCGACGAAGTCGTCGAAGGATACGATCCCGAGACCAGCCAGCAGTCGGCACTTGTGCCCGAATGCGGAAAGGGCTGTTCGTGCGGCATTTGGGAACCCTTTTGGTACAACATCCTTGGATCACTGCGCATGCACGAGTACGTTGCCGCCATCTTCTGGTTTTTGGGCTTCCTGGCCCTTTGGAGAGCGCTCGGCGTGGACAGCCAGGTGTCGACCTACCTTCCAAACACCCTCACGTCGCTCAAGTCGGACCTCGAAAAGACCTCCAACAACGGAATCAACTATTTCGCGGACAAGTCGCTGGACGCAACATGCTCCTTTTTCTACAACTCTCTGTCTCCATCCCAAGTGGCACTGGACAACTTTACGACGACCTACTACGCGCCGTCGAGGCAGATCATCCTCAGCAAGCACAACGGCGACGACCACGCTTCGCTCGCCTCGACGTTCACCATGCCGGCCTACAAGCCTTGCTCCGATAACGCGGCCTACAACCGAGCCACTCACGATATCACCTACACACAGTACTCGCAAAATCAGTTTGCGCCAAGCGGAGCCACTGCGTTTTGCTGTACGAGCATGTCAGCCATTGGCCCGTCCGAGCCGGTGTTTGGCGCCAATGGCGAGCAAACCAACCCGATGATGTTCTTTGCGGTCATGTACTTGATCGGCACCATCTTCTACCTCATCTCAAGCGTGGCCTACGGAGTCGCAATCACGGCCTTCAACCAAGCGCCCGTGCCACAGGTGACCCTCAATGGCAAAGAGAAGTTTGCGTCCATGTAAGTTGTTCGGTGGATTGACGAGCACCAAGATGCTTGTAGTCAACGGCAACATCCGCAGTGCTTGGCATCAAGCGTCACTGCAAACGGACAGCGATGCACGGCACATCGCATGTTCTGTGTGTTCACGCGATACAAAGCGGCAACAGGGGCTATTTTCGGGCATCTACGACGAGGCGATGGGCGTGCGCCCGCGTATACTAACGTGGTGCTCCAGAGCATCGACGTTTGGCGATTGCAGGAGCGCACTTTGGCAGACGCGACGAAATGGTGCAAACGCATGGTAGAAACACACAGCCGGTCTTGTTTTGAAGACGACGTGAACGAAAAGACCTAGCTGGGAGGGTGTTCATCACGACAAGGTGGTTGCCTCCACACGGTGCAACGAGTGGAGGCAATCTGGTGGGACACAAGTGTGGTGTGTGTGTATGTGGGGTAGTGTCTCTTGGCACAGATAATGAATCGCACACGCTAAACATTTTTCTTGTCGATACATGTAAATATACATGCGTTTTTTTGCACGTAGAAACGTGAACCACGCCTAGAGACCCCGAGTTATCCTACGCGCGTCCATTTGTTTGTCTGCTTCATGTCGATGCCCAATAAGCTGTTTCCCGGTCTTGGCAACCAGAGCCAATCGGAAGTGCAAGTCAAACTCGATCAAGCGATGGCATTGAAGAGCGTGTTTGAAAACAATCCTGCGACCGTGGCCGCGAGAAATGTGCTCCACTCTCAACTGTTGTCGAGCGGTCTGTTGCTCAAGCAAAACGGAGAGTCCATCGACGTAGCTCCGCTTTTTCGGCGCCATCTAGACTCGTATTGGACGTCCTTTGCAAGGGACGTCTTGGATGCTTTTTTGATCTATGGGTTTTGCGTGGTGACCTACGACACGAAGGACACCAACTCCTCCACGACTCCTCTGAGATTGCGCAAAAAACGACAGCGTCAAGAAGGCAGCAAACCGGGCACATCCGACGTCTACAACACGATCCCTTCAGTGGCTCCTATAGGAAGCTTCCGCCTCGCCTTCAAGACCAGTGGGAAGAGCGGAATGCGCAGAGAATACACGGTGTACAAGCAAGCGAGCGATGGCGACTTTGGAAGGGACGACGAATCGATTGTCTTTCTTCACAACGAGCCAGATTCACAAGGCAACATCTGTTCCGCGCTTGCAAGTGTCAGGGAGACCGCGCAATTCATGAGCAACGTCATTTCGCTGGCAGTCGACGCCGAACGCATTTTGTGCAACCCACCGCTCGTCACGCAGACGCGTCCAAAGGTCTCAAAGCCCGGCGCCAACCCGGGCGACATGTATTTTGATTCCGAGTCCAGAGAGATTCAGAGCGAAAGCCAGCAAGAGGAAAACGCGCAAAGCGCAAGGGCTTTGCAGCTGCAAATTGACCTGTGTCGAGCCATCAACTCTGCGCAAAACTTGTCGACGCCCAATTCGATCCACCAGACGTTGACCTCGGCAATTCATGGGAATGGAGAGGTTGCAAGGCAGCTTGGCGAGCGCATGTATGCGCTTCCCGTCAACCAAGAGATTGCAAGGGTCGAGCAGCCACATGCTCGCACCGATTTGGTCAACATTGTGCGTATGGCCAACGATATGATGAGCACAGCCATTGGAGTCCCATCGTCGTTGCTTTTTGAAGCTCGTTTCAGTGGCCAATCCTCGTCGCAACTCGCGTTGCTCAACTCGACCGTGCAGCAACTTGGACGGGCTGTAGATGGTGTCCTTACGAATGCCTACAACGACATTTACTACGACGCGGACGTGGATGGGATAGACTCGTCCAAATCACAGTCTGGTCGTGGTAATGGTGGCTCGAGCTCGCAGCTCGATCTGGAGATCGAACTAGTCACGACGACCGCTCCAATCGCCGTTTCGAGCGAAGTTGCGAACCTCTATCAAATCGGATTGGCAGACTTCCAATCGGCGGCGCCTTTGGCCTTGCACGCCGTGGGCATGTCAGCTACGGACATCCAAGCAGCCATAGACCGAGAGGAGGACAAGCAGCGCGACATGGTCAAGCTAGGCATGACCACTCAAGCCGGCGTTGTGTTGCCACCAAAGGACGACACTTCCAACCAGGGCGCACCCGGCGCTTCAAACGCGTCGTCAAAATCAAAGGAGTCGGCTTCGTCCAACGAAGTCAAGACGAGCTGATTCGTCCAACGCGGTACATCGATTGCTGGAATGCTTGCCTAAGTTGCGTCTGGTCATGTGGTGTACGTTTGTCTCGTTGCGTAGAAAAAAAACCGCTCTCGCGGGTGTGCATCTGCACTTGAACAGACCGTGCACAAATTAGCAAGTCGTTTCTCCCGGATGTTGTACCTTCGTTGTGTGGGTGTGGGTGTGTGTGTGAACTGTTGCGCGGTGCGATTTATGAATGTAATTCTACCCTTTGCACGGGCTGATACTAAGAATTGCGTCGTGACACCCTCGTTTTTGTTACGCGTGCGTGCACATCACAGGGTTGCCTATTCGGATAAAACTCCCACAAACGACCGGACAATGTTTGCCTGGTGCGTGGCACGGATCTTGTCGCATGTGATTTTGTGGGCATCTGTCGTGGTTGGAGACGGCGAGTTGAGCTTTGCAAAACACTTGGGTAGACCAACGTTGCAGTGCAACGTCCGGAGCATGCTCTTATCGTCCAGATCAAATGTGTCGAAAAGTAGGTCTGCTGTGGCGATGGGATGCTGCTTGGGGGTGTTGGTAGTGGACGCAGTTGCAGAGGTTGTTGCAGATCCGCTGGTCGGGTTGCTGCGCTTGAATTCACCCGAATTGCCGTGCTTTGTGTTGGGTACTGATCTTGGAGTGGTCACGCCCTCGTCGTCGTCGCTCTCGGAAGAGTCATCGCCGTCGCTGGTTTTTTGCGACAGCAACGCATTCGTCGTAAGGAACTGGTCGTCGTGGCATTTGACATCCGTTTCGAGAGTTGCATTGACGTCGAGGTCGCTGTCGCCGCCTGCGAGCGCTCCTCCCGCCAGAGCTCGCGCGTGAGCACGCCGACGGCGGATTTGTTCGTCGATGGCCACGGGTGTTCTGGCCACGCTTATGCCACAGACATGCCCCTGCTTGATCTCGTTGCACACGCCACAGCGGTTGCGACCCTTCCCAGTAGAAGCGTGCTTTTGGCCTTGGACCATGCGCAGCCATTTGTTGCGGCACTCTTTGCTGGATCTGCCTGGGACGAGCTCCTCAATCGTCTTCCAACGGAAGCCGTGTTCTTCCACGAGACGAACCAAAATATTGGTTTCCTCTGGATCCCAGGTGCGCATGGGCAGATGAGACGAATCGAGTGATATCAATGTGTTTGGGAAACACTGGGCTTCTTACGATCGCGGTCGAGTCGTCACAGTAGCCCTACTGGTCTACCACAAATTCACACCCGGTGGGACGACCCTAAAAAGCGAGCATATAGACGTGCACGCTTTTTTAGCGAGGCACTGTTTCGTGAAGCAAGATCGCAGCACCGATCTGTAATCCTGCAAGACCTGCCTGTTTATGTACAATATGTATTCCAAACTCGCTGGAGTGCGAATAGAGCACCCAGGTGCCATCGCAAGCCAATTCCAAGACCGAGGCACCAGCGGTCGGTCGCCTGGTCGGAAGACTCAGAAATGGCAAGCGAACGCATCCATTGAAGGCCAGTCCCTTGCGAGCGTCATTGGCCGAAGGCGCATACGCCATCGCCAGCCCGGTCAATATTACACAGGCGCGCTCCATCTCGGACTGCTGCAGCGTCGTTTTGTTGTCCATTTCACGTCGCTTGCGTTCTTCGAACTGCTTCATGTTGTCTTGCGCTTCGCTCAATATGTTGCTTTTGACTCCCTTGCTCAGAGTCGACCGTTCTTCGCCTTGCATTATGCTGATGTCGAGTACGCCGTGCTCCCACACGCGAGAGGCGCCCATCAGCGACGCGTTGTACGCGTGCTCCACGATCTTGGGGAACTTGGCGGTTGCAACGTTGCACATGTCACGCGTCATCAGCAGCGTCGAACGCAATCCAATCATGTCTCTCGGCAGCGCAAACGAGAGGATCATGTCTCTAAAAATCATGGAGCCCATCTCGGCGTCGGATTTGAGCACAATCGACTCCATGGCCGTGTCGACGTCGATGCGTCGCGCGAGCTCGTCGCGTACGCTCATCGCCTCGGCGACTTGCGCGCGCACTTGTCGACATAGAACGTCGGCGTATCGCATGGAAAGCGCCGAAAGCGCTTCCGATGTGTTGGAAATCCGCATCCGTTCGAATATCATCTGTAGCTGCAGATTTGTAGGCGGTTCTTGCCATCTTTCCGGAAAGCACAACTGGTCGGCTTCCGGGACCGAGTCGACGTCATAGTCCGGATTGTTGAGAAACTCGCGATTGATGTACCTTGCTCTGGCCAGTTGCATGCTGGCATTCACTGCCAGGAGCCGAGACCAGCTCGAACGCTCAACGTCGTGCACGGAGTGCTCGTAATCCTTCGAGTCCATGTTGGTCCGATCGCACGTTGTCAGATACCGCCAATCGTTGAAAAGCACGTGTACCAACACGCATGCATGCGCCAGAGTCATACCATGCAACGTCCAATCTTCGTCCGAGCGCAGCTTGCAGTGCAACGCACGCGCGTAGATCGTCGATACCACCTCAATGAGATTGCTCATGACAATGTACAGCTGAGAAGACGTGAGCAGAGTCGATGCCACTCGTTCGGTGTGAGAAGGTGTGATCGACGGGAAGTCGATACCGACGAGCTTGTGCATTTTGACTAAAAGCCGCAGCGCTTTCGAGTGCAGGCGACTCGTGTAACGCAGACTACGCAGCACGCCGTTGCATCGCACGCAAAGCGATAACAGCGACTTGCACACTCTTTGGGGGTCCATGCGTAGCACGCGGTTGTTTTGCGCACATCGATGCACTCACCAAGACTCTTTTGAGAACAATCGGTCCGCTTAGCGTAAGGCGACTCCTTTATGGGTTAGTATGAGTACGCATGCATGCGTCGATGCCAGTGGTCGACTGCAGGGCTTTAGAAGCGCTAAGCGCTCAATCACGTCACAAGGCAGTGAGTTAGGTATAAAAACGCCTGGCTGGGCTTCTAACCTCTCTTTGGGGTGTGCCTTCGACTGCATGGAATGCAGTCGTCTTCCTCGGTAGTGGAAGATGATGACGAACCCTTTGTAATGTACCGTCTGCCCGGTCAAGAGGGTTCACATCAACCGGTTTCGAATACAGTCGGATCTGGAGATGTTCCTCCGCAAGCAGTCGCCGTGCGTCACAGCGCACGAGATTTGCACGCCGGTGCGAGCAACCTGCAGCAGTCGGGAGAGATGGCCGTCGCCAGTGGAGCGGGCAGCATCGAACAAGCTACACAACCTGCCGCTTCGCGCGGCGGGAAGGGATCTCAATCGGCGAGAACGTCCGCATCGGCCGGACGAGGCAATGGTGCCGCATCTTCAAGACAGGCAGCGCAGCGCTCGTCCCTGTGGTCGATCTCCTCCAGTCACCTCGGCCTCACAGCTCAACGCGACGATCAGCTAATGGCGGACCTGTTTGGACAGGTCGAAGATGGACAAGACCCTCAGGAAGCTCGTGCGTCTGCAAGGAGTCCAAATGGACGCGACTCTGGGAGTTGTAGGCGGGATGGACGCCGACCCACCCGTCGCACAGCCGTCAGTGTAGAGGACACCCAAGATGTCGAAGACGACGACAGTGAGGACGACGACGAAGAAGCGGATGATGACAGTCACCTGGAGCAGGACATCAACGACAGCAACGACAGCGACGACAGCGACGACGATGACGACGATGACGACGACGACCACTCGGTGTCCAGCGAGGAGGAAGGAGAGGAGAGCGAAGTTTCGAGCCATAATTCAGAGAGCGGTGACAGTAGAAGCATTCACAAAAGGCCACGTGCAAGCAAGCGTCGTGCCAGCCGTCGCAGCGATCGTTCGAACAGCGCCGACTCTGGAGGCGAAACTCTTGGCTCCGACTCTTTGCGCAGCCAGAGCGAAGCAGATGCAAGTGAAGCGGAGAGACACTGCAAGCGTCGGAAATCCAAAAGGGGGCGTTCACGGCGTCGCTCGCAGCAAGAAGCTGACGCTGGTAGCGGCCACCTTCGAACACGAAGAAAGCGCCACGAATCGTCTGGCACTACGATGGCTACGAGCGGGCCTGCGTTTGGATCGTTTGAAAAGAGCTTTTGTGATGGCTTCTTCCGATCGGCGTTCAATGGCTGTGGTCTTGACTGGCAGTGGGACGAGTCTTCGCGTCATCCCACAGTGGAGGACAGCAAAAACTACACCAAGGCGTGCTCACTCGCCGACCGGGATTGCTCCGCTCTTTGGAACGGAGAAGCGCAAAAGGCCGAGCGAAAGCTCTTTTCGGTAAGGGGTGTGCATTGCGTAGGTTGTGCCTTGGATCCGTCTCGTCTGACGCACGTCAACCACTTTGTGATGGAGCAATCGCACAACAAGCAAGGGGAAGCACTGTGGCGCATGGCCGAGGATATCTACCGTGAAACCGTGCAACGGCCGTGTGCGGACGAGCACATGCATGCACCACAATGGGCATGGCAAGACATTCGCACGCATTATGTAGACCACGTAGTCAACCAGCGACTGACGCGCATCCAGCTGCTCAAGGAGCTTCGTGCGGCGCGTTCGGTACTTGTTTCCAACATGGTCACCACAGACGACGATGGGAATCAGGAGCTTGACAAGACGATCTTGGATCAATTTTTGAAGGTCGCTGCTATGGAGTCAAAGGAGCTCTCGCTCGTATCTGCAGCTGACAGCAACGCGGCTCGTGCGTCGAGTATGAGAAACTCTTCCGCACTTGTTTCTGGACCAGCTCAGTCGAGCGCATCGGACGCTCATGGAAACGAGTAGGTGCCCGTTGTTCCCCGAGACGCAGCGTTCGTTGCACGAAAACAGCTGCACGGTCACTGTTCAGAGTGTTTCTTGTACGGCTCTAGACGTATAAGTGCTAGTGTATTGTAAGCCACTCTTTGCTCCATACAAGAATGGAGAGTATGCAGCTCTGCTGTGCACTAACATACGCCTAGTGGACGTGTCTGACCATCACATCTATCCGCACAAACACCCCATGGCGTCGCCACCGCGACCGAACATGCGACCCACTTTGAAAAATGGCAATTTCGTGACGTCGCTAATCCCATAGACTATAAAAGCATGTTGCGATCGTGTCCAAGTCTGTCGCTATCGGTGCATCACCACGTTTGGGCACACCATCGACGTGTGCAAAACGGAGACGCCCACTGCCCTCCATCTACACCCCCAATCGAAGACAGATGTCCAGTCTAGTTGCGTCGGTAGCGCCAAACCGTCAGCCCGGAGCCTATGCTCGTACTTCTGGCGCACCCGTCAATGTGCCATCGGGCCTCATTCCGTTTCCAGGAGCGACCTCCGCCGTTCCCAACGTGTCAGGCAATGCAACCATCCAAAAGGACACGCCGGGGCGGCGCTCCAACGCCACCATTCAGGTGGCGCGCGTCGTGCCGATGACGATGTTTGACAAGAAGATCATGACGAAGCAAGTGGAAGATCTTGCAAACCCTGGACGGCTGGCTTGGAGCATCCCGTACGCACCACCCGGTGGAAAGGCGATGATGGGACTCGGCTCGTCCTTGATCTCCGGCCTGCACAGCAGAGACGGCTTCAATCTTTCGGAAGTCATCAGCCGGTACTCGTCGATCAGCGCTCCCGGCAAGGCCTATGGCGAGAAAGTCACGAATCTGACGTCGCACAACTATGTGGTCGAGAAGATCAAGCCGACCTTTGACACGCTCCCGCTCAACGAGAGCTACATCACGGCCTACGTCAACACGTACGGCTACCAAGAAAGGCAACGCATCACGCACGTCATCAACATTTCGATGCACGACTCGTCTGTCGCAGACACCGACCAAAAGTTTGCGCGCAGTGGCTTCGACGCAGCGTACAATGACCCAGATGCAAGCAACCTCTTCACTCGGTATCTCAAGCGTCTGTACGTCGACAGCACCGTGTGCATGCAGCCAGCAAAGAATGCTGCCCAGGCCGCATTTGAGCTCGACTCACAGCAGTCTCTACACAGTCCCTTCTTGCTTCCCAAGAGCTTCATGGACAACTCGAAGTTTCAGTACTTTGCGACCAACGAGTGTTGGCCTCCGCTCGGCACTCGCGGGTTTTGCAACGAGGCGGCGGTCATGGAGGCGATGGAGAATGCGTCCATGATGTCGGGCCATGTTTCTCGCAACCGCACTGCAGGTCGTTCGGTCATGAGCGACTTTAACGAAGATGTGCGTGTGCTCATCTACGACGCCTTTTACAACAACACCAAAGGCCTGCTCGGACCAATGGGTCTTGGCCCTTGGCGCCCCGACGGCTTTGTGATCTTGAAGATGCTGCACACTCTGAATAGCCGCGAGCTGGAGCAGGCACTCGAGACCGAAAACAACCAACTCTACAACATCGCCATCTCCGGACCCGCAATCGTCACGCAGTTCACCGAGTCGATTCCAAGCGGTCTGAGCTATCAAGATGCGAGTGCGATGCTTGCAGAAGCCAAGAGGCTGCAGACGCTTCCTGGCGACAACATCTACGTGCTATGCATTGGACAACTCAAGAGAAATGGTCAACTCGTGGGGCGTAAAGAGTCTTCCGGTCAGGGCGCCAAAGCGCTACCAGCGCAAGCAAACCATCGGTTTTGCAACATCCGTTTGCACTTGTCGACGTCTGAAGAACTCAACCGATGCAGCATGCCCAAGGGTTGGTTTGGACCGCTCACGAACCACACCGATACGGACGACATCGTGCCGGTATACGTGTCGCAATACGAAGGCATGGATGAGACAACCAAGGATTTCAAGCATGGTGACATAGCAACCTTTGACGGCAAGCGAGTTGTGGCGTGGTTGCTTGCAAACAACTTCTTGTCCAACTCCGGGACGAACATTTCCATGACCAAGTCTGGAATCACGGTTTCAAGGGACCAAGGTCGCGAAATTGCAAATCACGTGATCTCTGCGTACGGTACTCCATCGATTGTGCTAAACTATCGAGCGACCTCGCCCGAAGACTCGTTCCGCATCAGGATCTCGATTGATCCGCGCTACATAGACACTTCGACGAGCCCCATCTCGTTGAAAGACGCGGCCAGTGTGCTTGAGATCAACAAAGAGCTGACTCAAAAGCACAACGATCCGGTGTACAAGTCGGAGCGCATGGGGCTGATGGACGACGAATACATTCTTGGTGCTTACCAACTCGGGACTGTCGTCGATAGTCACGCGACTTTAAGCAGCACGCCGCGCGTCCCCACGCCTCTTGTGCAAGCTTCTAGTGCCGGATTGAACGTCAAGGTGGACATCAAATGGCGTAATGCGCTCTACATGCACCAGGCGTACTGGTCGCGAGGCATACCCTCTCATTTCCATGGCAAGTGAGGGTGTGTGTGAGTGTGTGTGAGTGTGTGCGGTGTGCACACTCTCGGTCGCAATGTCTTCCAAACAGCTTGTGCAAGCACGCATTGCTCAACGCGACCTCGTAACGTCCAACCGAGACATCGTTGCTCAATCGAGTAGGTGTAATTGCATGCGTGGACCGTTGTGAACAGATGGGGGTCTCGTAAATTGTAAGAGTGTACAAAAACAACTCGCCTCTATGCGCAACGACTTGCAACACTACTTGTAACTAGAGACGTACCGGGTTACTCTAACTTGCGACGGTCACGCGCAAGAGAGGGTGTGTGCACGCTCGGCGTATTCACTCGTAACATGTGCTTGTGTTGATCTCGTACAACATCCACAGCTTGTGGTATTCGGATGCACAATATATTTTGTACTGTGTCCAATGCTTGCAATGCGTGCATGGTTTCTCGTCGTACGATATGTTCTCCAAGAATTGAAACGGAATCCATGCGTTGTTCTGGTATTTGCAGTATGTTTTCAAAAAGTCGGTGATCTGTGCGCACGTTGCGACGGGGTACTTGGCCCAAATCGGTGGAATCGCGTTTGCGTTGGCGACGCCAAACAGCAGTTGTGAGAGTAAGAGCCTGAGAAAACGCCTGAGCAGCTGCATGGTGATCTATTGTGAGCCTCAGAGTAAGGATTGCACATGGCTCTGTTGCATAGCGTCCTGTTAGCGTTCGGCGTCACTTTTTCGTCGCTTCCACCACGAGCTGTTGCTCTGTGGGTCGAAATGGCATGCGTATGCAGCACAAGTCTTGGAGTTTTGGAACCATGCCTCCGCTAATGACGCTTATGTATAAAGAGGCCGTTGCACATACCCGGGTTGCATCAAGTCTGTATTGCAGAGGCTGCCGCCGCGCTAATACGGATATTTCTCGGCACCAGCACTTTCTGTGTTGAGGCGGATCCGCGAAAACTCGCCCCAAGTCACACTCAGTCCGTCGTAACATTGCACAATGGCCGCGGCGTACATCGGACCGGTGACCTCGTACGATCCACGCAGCGCGATCGGACCTACCTCAGATCTGCTGTCCAATGGCTTCTTTGATGGCTACAACCCTCCGTCGCGCAACGGAGAACAGGTCGTCAACTGCTTCGTCGACGCCTCTGAGTGGAACAACGTGGTTCGCACCGAATCGACCAAGTGGCGCTACGAGACGACTCCTACAGATCCGCCGTGGCAGAAGCAGCGCTCAGATCACGCAAAAGCCTTCAACACGGGCGGAGCTGGCGTAAATAAAAGTTTTGCTCAGATGATCCAAGACCAAGAGCCCTCGTTTGAGGATTGGGCCAGTGTCGTCCCTGGCACCATTGCGGTCCAAGCGCGCGACAAGACCAACTTTTACAAGAACTCCATCGCGGCGCAAACGTCGATCCCAGTGCTCGCCTGTGCTCAAAAGAAGGGAACGTTCGACAATTATCGCTACCGCTTTGCCGGCGTGGTGCGCACTCGCTCGATTCGCAAGCCAACCAGCGACTTTGGACCCAAGGACGACGACCACTTCACACTCACCATCGGCGGCGATGTGCAAATGCTCAACAACGGCAACGGACACATATACTGCGGCGACTCGTTGGAGTGGACGTTTTTCGACGATCAGAACCTGGCCACCAGAAAGCTTCCGGTCAAATCGAAGCTCGGTCCGCGCATGATCGTCATCCGGACCGCGACGCAGACGTCCGCGCGCATCTTTGGACGCGCGTTGAGCAGCGCCGCACCTGGCGACTTTGTCGATGTACTGGTGAATTCGTAGGGTTGTTTCGCCGCATCGGAGCATCCTCATCCACGAGTGGGCGAAGAGGCACGCGAATACGCGACGCAGGTTGGAGCAAACGATTGTAACACTCGATCGAGTATCGAGCACCCAGTGTCCAAGTCGCCAGTGTCGAGAGAGAGAGAGAGAGAGACACACAGAGGCTGAGAGACAGCGACAAACAGCCTGCGCGCAGCCATGCAATCGCATTGCCATTGTGCATGGTTGTGGGTGCCCCACGTTGGCGCACGGCAGCTTACTTTGCTGCCGGGTAAGAGTGTGTCGCGATGCGTATTACTGTTTGTGTCCCTTGCTGCTTTCAAGCTGTGTTCCACTCTATAGAAAAAGGCCGGTATGTGTGAACACTTGCACCCTACTGCAATACCAGTCCAAACAGCGCCAGTGCGCTATAAAGGGAGTCGTTGAGTTTAAGAAGTGCTTGTTTCGGTGCGCACGTGCCACGCCTTTCATACGTCTAAACAAGGACGCTGTGTCGAGTCGATTTGATACCAGTTAGTCTGGCAAGCTTGATGGCATCAATGGTGCCGTCCAACATTGACGAAGAGATACTGATGCTGTCGTACAAAGGGTCGTTTCATCGAGTGGCCTGCGACGGCTGGTCTAAATGTTTGCGCGATGATATTCGAACTGCGTTGGTGCGGCAAAGCGCGCCCACAAGAGAGCAGAGTCTCGCCGTCCCGACGCAATACGACAACAATGTGCTCGAGGTGCTCTTTTGCAAACCAAGGAGTGCTGAGGAAGACATGGTCGACAGTCCAGATATTTGCTTGTTTTGGAACGGTGTGGCGAAATTGTTCATACCGCATGGCAGACAAGGTGACGTTGTGTTTCGAACTACAGACGTATTGCCAACGATGCCAGCATCGACACAGTCATCGAACGACGCGGACAATCGCAGACGATTGTTGGTACAGTTTTCCAGCGAAAGTCAAGACTTGATACGTCCATCGCTCAGCGTCAGGTGTGGCCATAAACTGAGTATATCCAAAGATTCACAGGTCGTATGTGCAGCGGCTGCAGAAGTGTTGGTCGACGACGGCAGCGAAGAATTCACGTCGATCCTTGCGCCACACACGACCCAAGTGTTTGTGCTGTCTCTGCCATTTTCTAATCAGCGATGGAAGCAAGTGTTTACAAGCGGTCTGCGCCAGGAAGACGACACAGAAGCCCCAAACGAATCGACCGCACTGGACATCCAAGAGAGTATCAAGCTGGAGCTATTGGATTCAAACGGGTCTGTGGTGATAAGCGTCACAATAGATGCAACCGAGCGTACGGCGCTTGACAGTGCCGATGCCACACCCACGGAGTCTCCACTTTTCGCGGTTTGGGCCTCTACTCGCCTTACGACAGCGACGCTCTCGCCAAAGGTACGCGTAGACGACCAAGAGCTGGTTGCACAGGAGAGTGTGACTGCGGACGATGCCAAAGTCTGCAAGTATGTGATTTCAAGATGGAAACGGATCGTCCGCAACGTTACGACTCATGATTGGAGGCGCTTGCTGCGAGAAGCCAAGGCAGAACGCAAGATGCAAAACGGTGCCGTGTTTATGCGCACTCTGTCCGCACCAAGTTTGAATACCGCCGTCTTGCAAGACATACTCGGCGATGCCGAAGCCGTCGGCCAATTGCAAACGGCTGACGCTCGCTGTGATCTGTTTGGGTGGTGCGACGGTACGCTACCAGACGCTGTGACTGGTCTCAATCGCGCTTCCAGGTGGATCTCAAATCAGCGCAGCTCGGATTCAAATTATATAACCTGCCGAACGTCTGGCTTTCGAGCGCAGACATACGCCTCCAAAAGCGACAGCGACGATGCCTTTGGCGGAGCGGCATCGCTTGCGGCGGCGAGCGTTTGCGTGCTGCTGTTCAAAGGGTTGTGCGCACGGAATCTGGTTGCGGACAACTCTTTGAGTGCGCAGCTGTTCGTGTTCGAACAACAGGTCAACTCCCTCGCCTATGAATGTCTGCGGCTTGCGGGGGAGTGGATCGAACGGCATCTTGGTTCAGCATACGAGCCCGCACAAGGACGCACGGGCCCGTCCCAAGCAACTGCAGTCGACGTGTACGACTTTGGCATGGCCGCAAGTGTGGCATCGATATGTCTGAGACACTTTCCTGCACAGACAACGTGTCTACGGGCACTAGCCGGCATCGGTTCCTGGACCGATGCAAACGCTCAAGACGCGCAAGCCTTTGTAAAACAGCTGAGGATGTTGGCTAGCAAAGCCGAGGCTGGCCCGAGTTTGTACAAATTGCCAGTGGCGTTCCTCAGAGAGATTCAGACACCTCAAAGCTCGTACGAAGTACCCATATCTTCGCTGTGCATTGAACTTGAGTCGTCTATGAGACTGTCGAATCAATGGATTGCCGTGCAAAGGCAAGCGGGTGTTCCGCAAGCGAATGGAATGATAATGGTGCCATCTACCGACAAGGCTATCAACAGGACCGTCGACGCTCCAACATTTGAAAGGGTCGTCTACAACAGCCAGCGCTCCCTGCGATCCTTTGTTACGGACGCGACCCAACCCATGACCGTAAAGGAGAACGAGGTACTAGTCCTGCTGTCGACGCTTGGATCGTTGATCAAACACGGGTATTTACCGAGCAAGCACACGGCCGAGCAATACAAACAAGTGCGATCAAATCACGCCTTCAAGATATTCGACAGTTTGTTGCAAGCAAATGTCTTACGCGTGTGGTTGAGCACCAAGCCAGAATGGCTGCATCGATTCGACAGCGCGCTCGAGGGGATGCTCTCAATCACTCCCGAAGTCGCCAACGTCGGATTCGACAAGAGCTTGCACGTTGCTCGTGTACATCCAGTCGACCGCGCGGAGGCCGTCTCGATGCAACTGCAGCGACTGAAACTCACAAAGCCTCGAAGGCTAGGAATGAGCATGCGTCACATGCATCGAGATTTCTACTACGTTCCAACGGGATGGCTTGGAGGGATGCCAGCTAGATCCAACCTGCAATCGGGACAGCTCCCATTGCACCTGCCGATGCTTGCTCAAACTTTGCTGTGGGTGCAGAGCAGCACTCTGTGGCATGACAGGAGCAGGAATACGCTGCCTGCTGCCGAAAGAGCTCAGGTTCGCGTGCGATGCACGTCGGAGCGATCGTTGTTCGTTGGCGACCCGGCGATGACAGTCAACGTGGACAACAGATCGAATGGAGACATTTTCGCTGCCTCGTGGGTCGCCGGCGTTGACGACGTGATCAATCTGCCATACGGACGACGGCTCACAACGCACATTTTCGAGGTCTCGCGCACGTGGCAATACGTGGTCATCAAGTTAGTACAGACCGTCATGATTGCAGTCAGTCACGCGAGACAGGTCTTTGATGGTAAGACGAATGCAGCCTCGGACAGCGTCGACAAATCAGGCGGTTTTGACGTGCTGATCGATATTGACGATAGGATATGGAACGATTGTCCCATTGGCGTCAGCCAGGTCTTGCTTGCGTGCTCCATCACAATCGTCAACTACTGCATGGGATCCGACACGCTGAGCAGTCAAAATGTCAAATTCACATCGAATGTGGATGCATACAACTCGTCCCGACGAGTTGCATTGAGACTACAAAATGCGATGCGGCGACATGCCAAGTTCGGCCAGAGCCCTCAAGTCGACTACTGTCCGCTCAGCAGCCTCTTGGCTGTGTGTGTAGCATACCGATACATGCAAGTCTGCAAGTCACCAACCGAATCTCGGAGCACACCTGGTGACAGTGCAGAAGAGGCGGGTGCAACCGACGATGAATCGTATGCAACCGCATCTGGGAGCGATGCAAGCGATGAGTCGTAGGAGTAACAAAGTATCTTCAAGCCACACGCATGTGCACAACAAACAGTCGTTCCAGTAAAGCTTGCACACACGATGCAACCATACGACGCGTGTAACAGTAGGAACGGGCGATTGTACGGTACAATCCGGTTCTGATAAAATGTATAAGAAGGAGGGTCCTGTAGTGCTCGCGTCCGACGGTGTCTCATGACCGAACGCGCCGAGTTGAAGGCGTTTGTCACAGAGTCCACCGTCTCTACAACAGGCACAGGGATCGCTGATCGCCAAGCGCATGTGCCGATCCGATGCGGAAACTCGTGGACCCTCAGCTTTTCCGTGTTGGTAAGTGTCGCAGTGGGCATCTCCGTCTTTGTGGACAGCTGTGTCGTCGCAAACGAGTGCAAGACTTCTTCCAAGTACAGTGAATACAACTGCAAATCCTTTTTGAGGGGCGGCTCTCTCGGGTCTTGCTCTCTGCGACTCTGCGCGCACAGCGGTGGAGCGACTGCGTCGTTGGCAACGGCAGCGAGAGTCATGAGCCTCCGTACGGCGCCATCAAATCGCATGAACTTCATGAGCAACCAGCTGTTTGACCTGCGCAACACCCAAACAGCCAATGGAGCCAGCTCCAATCTATTGGAGCGCAGCGGACTTCCGCCGCAAGGCTACGCGCCATTGTTTGCGACCGCAGACGCGCGTGCAAACGACTCTTCCGTGATTGCAAGTGCGCTCGAGCGTCAGTATGAACTCAGTGCCGAAATGCAATCCATAAACAACGGAAACTGCTTGATAGGCGAAGAGAAGGACTCGGTGACGCAGCTTTGCAGTGCAAAGGTTGTGCTCCCTTCGGGGCTCAACACCGATATCATGATCGAAAGCTCCAACACTCTAGAAGAGCAGTCGTGTGGCATGTGGCAGCAACAGGGGTCGGACACGTGCGTGTCGTGTCCGAAGCGATACTACGCAATCCAAGGCGACCCTGTGCACGAACAGACGCGATGGCAACGCGCATCGACACGCATGCGCTTGAGACGAAAGTCAGTAGGCGTGGTCAACCACCTTCTCGACCAATGCGAGGCGACTCAGCAGGCGGGTGTGCGCTCGGTGCTGATCTCCTCAAGACTGGCGTTTTTGAAGATGGTACAAGAGCTGCCCAAGGTGGAGACACTCGAGGATGCTTTGCAGTCCATCGGCATGGTTGGGGCCTATGGATGCAACACGATTGTCCGCGTAGGAAGCGTGCTGCAGCGACACGTCTTTACGCTCGAGGCGGCCAACATGCAAAGCACGAGCTCGGATGTTTTGATGGCCGCGCTGCAGATGCTCGACGCGTCGAGCACGTATCAAGCCGTCGCTTGGTCGGTCATGAAGGGCATTTGGGATGCAGACTACAGCCAACACACCAGCAACGGGTTGAGCGCAGCGTCGACCGGTGGCGCTCACGACTCGCCCTCGGTGCGGTTTCCGTCGCAACAGATGAGCGCTTGCGTGAGTGGCGAGGAGGAAACCATCTCGATCACCGACGAGGAGCTGTCCACCATCGTCTCGCACGCCATGCAGCGCCAGATCATTTTGAACGGCGTTCGCGGCAGGGGCACAGCTGGCCTGACGATGCTTCGCCGCTTGGTGTGTGCACTCGTCGGCTCCAAACAGCGGACGCTGCATACGCCGCTCGATTCGCACGCCAAGCTGATCATGAATTATGTGACGCAGTCTTCTGTTGCAATGTGTGTCGCCTCCATTGCTTCTGCGATTCACGTCAACAACGGCGACGAGCCGGCCGCGCAGCAGACAGAGGCACTCGCACAGTCGCATTTGCAACCCGGCGTTTCGCGCCAAGATCCGGGCACGCTCGATTCACAACACGCAGCGTCCTCGCCGTCGGAGTCGGCTCAGAGACGGTTGCAGGAGACGCAGAGCGCGAAGCAACCAAGGACTGGTTCGCATACGACCCTGGTTCCTTCGCTGGGGAGGGTTTCGCGCACGATAGACTCGCAAGCAAACGGAGCGCAAGCGCCGCTCACGCCCGTGGCGTCACCAACAACTTCCACCACAAAACCCGCGCCCACGCACGATGGCATGGACGCAATCTTCTTGGAAGGAGACAGACACTCACATCGTTATGCACAGTGGAGCGCCCTGCAGGCGCGTCGGAGTCGTTTTGATCCGAGTAGGGACTCGACAGACCGCACAAACAGCAGCTACACCCTGTACGTCGCCAGCACCCGCGACGTGGAGCGAGCGCGCGTCGACAGCGCCCAGCGAGTGCACGCGGCGAACGCGTTCGACGAGGTGTTGAGCGAGCCGACGCTTTCTCAATGGACCACGAGTGCAATGTCGACAATCTCGGACATGCGGTTCGCGATCGATCACCGGGTGCAAAGCGCAACGTCCGACTCGTGCCTGTCGGTCGCTCGCTTCGTGGCGCCGGACGCGTTCGACGAAGCCGCCTTCCAAGCGACCATGACTCGCAGCATGATCAGTCGCATGGACTATCTGTACCAAAAACTGCGCACTTCCATGCTAGAAAGCCTGCTAGCCGAGCATATACTACACGAGGTGATAGTTGACGACGAGGTGCTGCAGTACTACATGCGTAAGACGCAGGTCATCATCCCGGGCGCGCCCGCCGACACGGCGTTTGGTCGAGAGAGGCATGTGTTTCGGCCTCCTATGCGCTCCGAAGATGGAGCGGTATACAACATTTTGCAGAGCAGCAAAGCGACCAAAAAGACCACTCTGAGCACGCTTGCCCTCAACTCGGACGCTTGCGACGCGCCGCCGCTCTTTGACGCGCAGACCGCCAATGCCTACTTTCAATACCCGTCCAACTGCATCGTGCTCTTCTTGGGTCTGGCGACTGCGCCGATCATCGACACCTCCTTTGACGACGAGGCGATGCTTGGACGATTCATGTGGATCATGGCTCACGAGCTGGCGCACTCGACCGCGTGGAGCCGGCGCTTCCGCGTGCCGTACGAACAGCTTTTGCAACAGTACAGTTGGGCCGAGCGTGAAGAGGGTTTTGCCGACATTGTGGCCACCGTGGCGGTCGCAAAGGCCTTGAACACCAACAATGTGCACCGGATCCTGATGCATGTCTCACAGGTCTTCTGCATAAGCAGGCTCAAGAACACACGCTCGGCGCTCAGCCTGTTGAGTCGATCCAACTATCAGGGTGCACGGCTTTCAGACCAATTGAAACCATACACCGCGCTCAAAACATACAACGACAGCGACGCCTCCAATGCAAACGGCGTGCCAGCCGAGGGAGACGAGTTGGAGCGCCGCCATCCGAGCCATTTGGAGCGCACGACGCTGGTGTGCAACGCAATCCATTGGGCTCACACACAGGGACTGCTGAGCGTCGATTGCCTCAGCCCCGACGCGCGTGCAAGTGACTGAAGAGCGTCGATTGCCTCAGCCCCGACGCGCGTGCAAGTGACTGAAGAGCGGCTGAAAGGCCATCGCACACGCTAACTGACGAGTGATAGTCCCATAATATTAAGAGTAAGCATGTCTCGTGGCACATCGCTCGTGCACATATCGCACATTTTCAAATGATGAAGCCCGCCTCACAAGGAGACACCGATCTAGTGACGTCCGACCCGATAGAAGCCATTGAACGGCAAAAACAGATGAGAAAGCAAGAGCGGTCGCGCATTGCCAACCGCGTCAAGCAGATATACGAGGGCCAGTCGTTTGACGACACGGTTCAGGAACCAGTCGGATGCCTCTCGGTCATAGGCAGGCGCGCGCGTCGCATGTTTGGTTGCGTGCCGGTCCAATTTTCGAGTGTCGAAGCTTCGCCTGCGCGACATTCGGAATCTGGTGTCGTCGGTGAGACTAGTGCATCTTCGGCTGCACAGAAAGGAGCGCAACGGAGCGCAATGAGTGTGGCACTCTTTGGAAAGCGCAGAGGCGAAGCGGCATCGACGCCGACTCAACGCCTTCAAATGGCACAGCAATCGATCGACGAGCGCTGCCAAGCATTGGAGATGCGCGCCGAGGCCTCTCGCAAAGAGGCTGCGACACTCGTAACGTCTGGAAACAAGGCAGGCGCAATGCGGGCTCTCAAGCGTTCCAAACAGTTGCAATCGCAAGCGTCCAACCTCGCCAACGCATCGATGGCGATTGAGCGACAGTCGGACATGCTGGAGGAGGCTGGGTTGCAGCAGGAAGTGGCAAAGGCGCTGCAGGCGGGCGTCAAGGACATGAAAAAGGTTCAAAACGCCATGAAGACGGTCGAGAGCATCAGCGATACGGCGATCACAATGTGCGACGACGTAGAGGAGATAAACACGCTCTTGTCTCAGCTGGTCAACACGGGAGACGCCGCGACCATCGACGAAGACGACCTGTTGGCCGAGTTGGAGAGCATGTCGCAAGAGGCGGGCGCAGCCGATGTCACGGTCGCAGACCCGTCGCAAGCTTCGACACCCACGCCGCTCGGCCGCGAGCTTGCAGCGACCACGGGCGAATCGGTTGCACATCTCGAATTTCCCACCGTGCCACACCAAACGGACCTTTCGCAAGACAATGCGTCTTCAAAACAAATGGAACGCACACAGCTTCTGAGCGATTCTTAGTGAAGCTTTGTGTTTGTGTCCGCATACAAAACTACGCGCGTACACTGCGACACATCATGTTCAAAAATTGTGTACGTGTGTGTGTGTCTGTCAACCTTCACGTACGGACTCATACGAGGGGACCCAGTCGAGAAAGTATTGCATGATGGAGTTGGGCTGTGACGGCACGCTGTGGTAAAAGCTGAGCTTGACAAATGGAAGCGATTGCACGCTTTGCTTGAGTGACGACGACATGCTAATGTTACCCAAGAGTGATCCGTACCCAGTCGAGCGTGAGGTCAACATGTCCGTCGACCTTGCGGATAGCAGCGAGGGTGTTGCGCGATACGCCGTGTGAAAGTCTGGGTGAATGCGAACGAGGCAGTTGAACAGCGTGTTCCAGATAAAGTAGCAGCTATCGATGCGCTTTATCTCGTGTGGGTGTCTCCAAAATATCTTGAGTGCCACGCACATCATGCTCGGTATCAGCTCGCGCGGCCCTCGCGCGTAGAGCAGATTGTTGGCCACGTTGATTCCCCATCGCTTTGCAAAGAAAGCCGGCATGTTGGACGCATTTGTCATCCAAGTGTCGATCGATTGTATGCAGAATATGCTTGCATCGACCCATAGACCTCCCCATCTGCGCAACAGCTCCATGCGCACCAAGTCCGCGTAGTGCGCCGAGGTCGCGCTCGGCACAAAGGCGTAATCATTGTCTTCGGGTCTCACTTCATAGCGCGTGAGAGTTTGTAGGCTCAGTCGTACGACGTTCCATGCAGGGTTGTGATACGCCCACGAAGACGCACAGTTCAAAGCAAGTCGAGGTGCGTTGCTCCATCCCTGGGCCCAAAAAATCCAGATCGTCTTGGAAGCCGCGTCGCGGACGTATTGCTCCGAGCGCAGGCTTGGCTGCATCGATGCGTTGAACAACGTTTGATTTCTTAGCATTGGGTCACATCCATGACAATGCTGCAGTTTTTTAGTGTAAAGACACGGATATCTTCTGCACACTAGAAGGAGCGCGAGCGTGCGCGCAACGCGACCGAACATTGGAGCGCACGCCAATGACTCGACTACTCTGAGGCTTTACGACTTGTAGCAGTAGACCCACATGCTATGACTCGCTCATAGCAGTTAGCTGACACATTTCCAGTGGCACATGTCTGATGAAGCGTAATGAAATTACAATGAATCGATTCAACTACACATTCACCTACAGATGCAAGTGGTGGCAACCAGTACTCTAAGAGGTGCACTCGCCTGCTTTTGCAAGTTGGACACGCCTCCCACCGTACCCCGTCCATTCGACACACACCCAGCCAGAGTGCACTTACCCAAACAACACAAACGTGGGTACCACACAACAAACACTACGTTGTATGGCGCTCATCACACACGCACTGCACTACCAAGAGAAAGAGAGACTGTCTGTATGTCTTTGCGTCTGTGTGTGTGTGTGCGCGTGTGTGCGCAGCTGCGCGTCTGCTGCCCTTACGCGCTTCGAGTGCCACTGCTTGCATCCATTACGTGGGTCCGTGCTGTTGCCATAGCAATGCTATGGCGATCAATCTTCAGCCATGCTTGCGAGTGGATCGGTGAGGTGCAGGCCCCACTGCGGGTTGCCTTCGACGAGCTGCTCATACTGTCTCGCACGCCAAAACTTGGCTGCAATCTTGGTCTCGTCGGTAGTCGGGCGGTCAAAGAAGCGCTGGTTGGGACGAGTCTCGTTGGTGCGCATCGGGTTGAGAATGCACCAGTCGCTCATGTGGTCGTGCGCCGTTCGACCGTCGTCAAACACTTCAAAGCACAGCCCACAAAAGTGCTTGCTGCAGCGCGCGCAATCGACAGCGAGACAGCCCACCACTTCTGAAACAGAACAGCCACAGCAAGGCGTCTTGGTGAAGGTTTGGCTGCGTACGGCGTCGCCAACGGTGCTGTTATGCAGGATGTTTTGCTGAACCTGCTCCATGTCTTTGATGCACTGCAAGTTGGTGTCGCGAACAGCCAGCAGTCGCGAGTATTGCGACGCGAGCTCGCGCGTGGCGTGCGCGGCAACAAAGTCTTCGCTGTAGTTTTCCAGACACGTGGGACAGCGAACGTCAAAGTAACCATCGCGATTGTTGCAGGCGGCGCTGACCATGGCGTTGAAATCGTCATCGCATATGCCATGCATGTTGCTGCATCGGATGCGCACGGGTGACTCCGTCACGTCCGGAGGCACGAGCGTGTCGACTTCTGGATCGACACCTGCATTGCACACACTGCAGCAGTGCGCAGCCCATTGCTGGTTGGCACGCTTCAAGCGGTCGGTGCAGACCTTGGTCGCCTTCTCAACACCCTGCTTGATCTCAGCGTCGCGAGAGTCGCGTGCGCGCTTGAGCAGGTGAGCGTGGTTGACTTGCATCGATTCGATGGTTTGCTGTGTTCTCTCCTTGACTCGGGCCATCTCGCATTTGAAGACGTCGCCTGGCACCATGAGCGGATTTTCGCAGACCATGGCATCGAAGAGAGTCGGCTTGACCACACGAACAGAGGCGTCGTGTATCGACTGTGCAAAGGTATGCTCCACGCTGGAGGAGGAGGAGCCAGCACCATTTGCAAGACTGAAGCCACCGGCGTACCGTTCCATCAGCGTATCCAGGCAAGGCTTGACATCGTCTGCATTGAGGCGGAGTGTCGGTGATGTGGGCGAGTACTGCGGTGATGTGGGCGAGTACTGCGGTGATGTGGGCGAGTACTGTGGTGACGTGGGCGAGTACTGTGGCGAGTTCGGTGAGTACTGCGGTGAGTACTGCGGCGAGCGCGCTCCTTGGCGACCGTCGACCATGGCCTGATCGACGTCAACAAAGAGCACGTGTCGCTGTGGCGCATCGTTGCCAGCTGCGTTGGCTAGTGGCTCATTTGCCTGTGCGTCTGCTGGCTCTTCGTCGTCATCGTCGTCGTCGTCATCGCTCTCGGCGTTTGCCACTTGCATCTGACCGTCGCCTGCGGCGGGCCTTCCTGCACGAGTCGCGTCGAATGCGTTGGGAGCAAACACGTTGAGCGGCACATTGCAGAATCTGTTTTCCATCCAATAAGTGTCATCAATGTCAAAGTCTCCATTGTCGACATCGTTCCTGTCTTGGCAGAAGAGCGGATCGCCTGCACGGCGGCGGTCGGGGTATTGTGCCAGCGCGCGAACAAAGCGTATGCGAGCGACCAGAAGCGTATCCCAATCGATCGTGTCTTGCATGTACTTGCGCTCTTTGCTTTTCCAATGGTAGCGCTGATTGTTGACATAGCCGACAGCAGTGCCACGCACTGCCCTTTGTCTCGGCTGGCGGTCGCGAGCGTTTTGCGCGCGCGGCGCGTAGCTGGGGTCGTCGGGCGACTCTTCGTCGCCCGAGCTCATGGATACATCGCTGTCGTCGTGAAGTGCGCGTCTGCGCGAGTTGAGACGCGAAAGTGGAGTGGTAAGCGACGGCAGTGGGAATTGAAGGAGCGAAACGCGAGTCGCACCTGGGCATGTTGGTTGCTGACTCGTTTCGTTCCGGGAACGAATGTGCTCGAGTTGTGAAGTGGACTCTCGTTTTTCGAGCACATAGCGCGGTGCGTTACCAAGAAAAGCTCTACTTTTACTGACGCTACAACTTTTCGATGCCGGTCTACAAACTCTATCGTGCAAGCTTAATCGTAATAATTACATCGTAGGTATTGAATGCTGCGTTTTTCAATACACGTATTGAACACTGATGCACAGACGATCGAATCGCACATGGCCCCGCCATCGACCACCAACCATCGACCATCAAATACGCCTTGGTTTACATATAGCATATAGATATGTATTGCAATGGAGATGCACCTATGGGCAGCGACATTCATTTCATGGTACAATTAATACAAGCTACTGTCTACCACAATATATACTCGTCTATGCACTAGTAGCAGAATAGCATTCCATGTGCAGTTGTACATATTTAATTTACTTACACCGCTGTAAGATGGCTCCTGCACAAGGCGTCCTGATGTGCTCGAAAAAGTCGATGGGACTGCATAAATCGAGCACGTACCAGCGACCATCGACCCGGAAGACAACGCGTCACCCAAGACACACACAGACGTCGCAATGGCAGAGCAGACTCGCACCACTCGCATTCGCGCGCCGGTCATGATGACCAACATCGCATCCCATGGACACGACGAAGTCCGTGCACTCAGCCCCGAAGAGCGCAAGAAGGCGTCCAAGTTTCGATCGCAGCGCTTCCCGCGCGAGTACGCGCGTCGTCCGCCGAACAAGTACAACTCCATCATCTTCAAGTGCAAGGGCATCACGGCTGGACGCTCCTTCAATCGCCTCAGCCAGCCACTGGCGTGC
>Ga0228674_1000400_pt1 | contig 31139 bp, 10 predicted proteins | sample 1D_rmetaG_FD_189054 | JGI IMG/M metagenome (GOLD analysis project Ga0228674, IMG submission 189054) | Seawater microbial communities from Monterey Bay, California, United States - 1D_r | ecosystem: Environmental > Aquatic > Marine > Coastal | place: USA: California | collected 2016-09-26
CTAACAAGCTCGTCACCAGAACGTGCGAAACCGACACGCACATCCATCAACTCGACCCGCGACCAAATACCATGGACGACGAAGATGTGCATCCGCCAAATTGTAGCGACAATGATCAAGACTCGAACTCCCAAAGCGTCTCATCGCATCGCAGCGACTCGCCCGCTCCTTCCGTCGGCGACGCGCCGGGCAGCGACTTGGACGACGGAGACAAGAGTGAGACGCTTGGCGACGAGAACGACGAATCGCCAGAAGAAGACGCTGGTGGCGCACTCGACGAAGCCATGGACGAAGCCATGGACGAACCAGCAGAAGACTCAATGGAGATCGAGTCTCCCGCGCGCGACGGAAACGCCCCCTCCGTCTCGAACCCGGACGGCAACACGGAGATTGCCGACCAGGGATCGGACGATGACGACAATCAAGATCAAGCAGACAATCGTTTCATGGCCGATACCTACACGAAAACGGCTCAACTCACCAGCGATCGAGCTTGGCTCACTCCTTCCGAGTCGGGACATCGGCGCCCCTTCAATGCCGTAGGCGTCGCAGCAAGCAGCGCGCAAAGCAACGCCAACATGTCGATTTACAAGCGCACCAAGGAAATTCTAGGGGAATCCAACCATCACGACGCCAACCTAACCATCAACGACGAGTGGTTGCTCGACCCGTCCGAAGACAAGAAGCGCTTCAAATCCTCGAAGAAGCACATTCTCTCCCGCCTTTGCCAAGATTTGGAACTCGATCCAAAGGACGATTCCGACTACGAATCGGATGCAGATGACGGTGCACAAGCGTCCGCGCAGGAAGACAGCGAGTGTCCCAGCGACGTCGAAAGTCAAAAGGATCGAGACGACGACGTCGCCTATCGCAACGGCTGGCAAATCAATAGCGCCTTTTGCATCAATCTGCCAATCGACCTCTTTTCGCCCGATGCGCAGACGATCGACGACTTCCGCACGAGCGTACCACTCTGTGCGACCGATGGGCAAAAGAAGGTGATTGCCGAGCGCGTGCGTTGCACGGCTGCTCTCATGGGCCTCATTGAGACCGACAACACGATGCGTCTTGGCACCTCCGTGCAACGCGAAGACAAGAAGGACGATGGCGATGTGGCACAAGAAGACACTGGCGAACGGCGCAAGAAGGCCAAGCAAGACAAGGACGAGCAAGGTCCGTGGACCTACTACTTTGCCGACCCCAAACGCGACAACGCCGTCGTGGGCATGCGATCGCGCTCCATCGAAATCCTGCTCGGCAAGCCGCACGACGCCGACGCCGTCATCGATGCCGTTCCCATGCACCAGATGAGCGAAGAAGAGCAATTCATCAAAGACCCGATGCGCCCGCTCTCCGGACGCCATGCGCTCGACGACATGGTGGTCGTGGGCTTGCGCGTGTGGTGGTTGGTCTTTGATCCATCGTACGACACCGACTTTGGTCTGAGTTTGATGATGGGACGCGCCAACTCCTCAGGACCGCCGCAAGGTGCGCACAATGCGATTCGTGCCGCGTTCGAAGTCAAGGACGAGTTGATGCTCAAGCACACGTACGAGTCGCACAACTGTCGCAAACACATCGATTACCAGCGTTCCAATGGCGAGATCATGAAGCCCATGCATTCGATGGCGTCTTGCGCCACGCATCCGCTGGCCATCTCCAAGATGATGGGCCTGCACACGCAGTGCGCGCGCACGGAGCAGGGCACGCTGCTCGGATCCGTGCGACCCAAGTGTCTGCAGATGGGAATGCACTGGCACGATGGCAAGAAGATTGAGATGTGGGACGTGCAGTGCTGCTCCTCGAATTACATCGAGTACTTGCACGGCGCAGAGAGTCAGACCGGCAAGTTCTTCTTCGCTCCGTCGAACGAGATCACAAACCCACAAGTGAATCTGTTTTGGGAGCTGGCCGAAGGGCTGAGCTTGTTTGAAACCAGACTGCCCCCCGTTACCTTCAATCGCCGCACGGTACCGCTCGAGCTGCGCTCCTGCTTTGTGCACGTCAAACGACAGGAGACCAAGGAGTGCAACTACAGAGAGTCGTACGACAAAGCATGCGACGCCAACCCCTTCTTTTGCGAAGGCCCTGTCACACTGTCTGCGTTCAACTCGCTCATGCACGGCGAAAGCACCGAGCTTTCAATGCACAACAACGATCTCGAAGGCACACTCGAGCGTTCGCGCCAGATGCTCAACGGTGGCGATGCGTGCGAACGACTGCACTCCATGAAGCGACGCATCAAGCACACCGCGCCTCGACAGCAGATGGAGATGGCTCGTCGGCCACAGCGAGAGCTTCGCACGCGTTTGAAGCGCGTCTACGAGATGGTGCGCACCTTTGTCGCCACACAAGAGACGCGCATCTCCGAGTTGGCCCACCTCGTGAGCAGCGCGCGCAACCGCGACGACGCAAACCACGATCGTCTGCGAAAGCTGGAACGCCATCTGGCACGCAAGCGCCTCTGGTTCAACAAGCGTCGTGCCACCGTGTTTGATGCCTACTTTCGCTTTGGAATCACCGAAGTCGAACACATGATCGAAGAAGACCGCAACGACCTGCCGCCCGGATTGATGACGCGCGTCGGCGCCGCCATGGCGCACATCGCGTCGCTGGAAGACAACTCGCCGGTGAACGACTTGTACGGCCACGTCAATCCCAAACTGTCGGCGTTTGGCAGCATGATGCAGGAGACGGCCTACGTGGCCACGCACGTGCTGGGCTGTCCGAGCGTCCGCGCTTGGAACTTGGTCTACTTCAAATCGTTTGACGCGATCGTCGACGAGCTGCAAAAGTTCATTGTGACGGTCATGGGCGCTCCTGGTGGTGGCAAATCGACGCTGATGGAGATGTTGTCGGCCGTCACGCTTCCGGGCACCGTCGTGGCGCAAGGCAGCAACACCGACGTTGGGCCGAAGCAAGGCTTCACGTCGGTCGACGGTACGTGTGCGATATGGGACGAGCTTCCGCCATGGATGAAGCCGAGCTCCGACTACAGCAACCAAGTCAACGATCGCAAGCAAATCATCAGCGATGGTCGCTCGATGTACACCAAGTGCAAGGAGATTGTTGGCGACGATGGACGCAGCCAGCACGTCGAAACGGTCATCGAGACGCCGCACTCGGAGCAGGCCTACGTTTGCTGCAACACCGGCTGGGGCCTCGGCGCGTCCATGGACAAGAGCACCAACGGTACCTCTCTCAGCACCGAGTTCGAAGGGCTGGTGGACCGTTGCCTCTTCTTGTTTTGGCGCAACCTGGTCAGCTTTGGCTCCGACCCAGTCTTCCGAGAGAATGTGCGCAGCGAAAAGTACAAGGACGTGCTCGATCGTCAGCGCACTCGCGAGTCCTTGGTGGTGCTCATGCTAGTCATTCGCAACTGTGTACCGGGCTACGACTGCGACTACTCGGTGGTCAACTCCCTGTTCGACGCCATGGACATGGAGCTGGTCAAGTGGGACGTGGTTCGTCCCAACTCGCGCGAGCTGCACACTCGTCGCCTCCTCACGCGCACGATGGCTATGGGGAACGCCGCGCACATGGTCTTCATGCTGCCGCACATGGCGAAGCGTTTTCCGGACATTCACTGCCGCGACGGCAAGACCAACAAGCGCATACCGTTCAACATGCTGCATCTACGCCACTGCGTGCCCTTTTTCGCCAGTCCAACGCCAGAGATGGCGGTGCACGCGATGTTTATGCAATTGGCGTCGTCGCCAAAGGCCGACCCCACGCTCGACAACATCATGCACGCGCTGATGGAGCACATTGACATCAAACCGCACATGATCACGCAGCTACGCAAGCCTACGATTCCGCAGCGCGACGTCATGTCGAAGGTGGATCAATGCATGTCGAAACAGAAGGAGAACGCCAGCGACGACCGAGCGCTGCAAGCGTCGCATTCGGACTTTGTGCTCGAGACCGAGCACGTTCCCATTGGACACGTGCACCACACCAGCGTCAACGTGGAGATGCAACCCATCCACAGCACATACCCCGCCACCACCAACTCCACCCCCATCTCGCTCAATTCAGACGACTCCGGTGCCGGCTCAAGCTCGGATCCGGCGTTGGCGCGACCTTCCAACTTGGACGACATCGAACAGCGCAAAATGTTTGTGGAAACGCAGCTGAGCTGGTTTCGCGATGCGACCAACCGTGACCTTTCGGAGTTGCAAGGCGACATCAAACGCTCGGCAATCCAGGCCGAGCAAGACCTCGCCGCCACGCTGCCCACGCTCGCGCACCTCTCCATGTCGTACACGCGATCGAGCATGGCGCAAACCTTGGGCGATCACGGCCAGCGACCCTTTGCACACATGCAAAGCTACGTTGCGACGTCGAGCAACGCCAACAACGTCGCACAGACGGCGCACGGACTGCACTTTGAGCGCCGCAAGCGCTCCCGTGTCGACTCTGCCCATGGGTTCGACTCGGACGACGATTCGTCCAACGCAGCAAACGCAACCGGTGGCCTCGACGACGAGTCGGAGAGTGAGCATCGCGACTTCACGTGGATACTGACGCAGCTTGGCAAGAACCTGCCCTCGGTCACCAACAAGCTTTGCTCCGAAATGTTTCTCAAGTCGATGGAGATGCCACAGAGTGTCGTGCACGACGGCTTGCGCCTCTTGGCCAAGCGCGACATCCGCTGTCCGTGTGGACCTCGACACAGCTACCGATCGTTCGAACTGTTCCAAAAGGCCAACATGTCCAACTGTATGCACTTGGACAACATGGCCATGTCCAGTGGCTCCTGTGGCAAGTTTGTCGAGTGCAAAGACATGCTGTATCTGCCTTCGCGTCACGTCATGACACTCATGTCGAACCGAAATGGCTTTGCGACCTTCATGTACGATTGGTCGCAGCGAGCCGCCGACATGGCATGCTTGCGTGGCGATTTTGGCGCGTCGACCACGCAACTCTGCAAGACCAAGGTGATGGTTGCACCATTGATCAAATTCGATCAGCGCAAGGATCGCGACGTGGCAAAACGTCAGCGTGGTGGCACCAGCGACGGCGCCGAAGCATCCGGCTCAGACGAAGGCGACAGCGACTGCGTGCTCAAGATCAACACGGTCGGCATCGAGCGCCACGCCATTGCATGGGCCGAATCGTGCTTGCTGCTCAGCCGCATGCGCGGCGTTGGCAACTACCGCGACCCAAAGATGGAGCAAGGCACGTTCCGCTCCGATCCGCAGCTGCCTTTGCTGTTTGATGGCTTGCTGCTGGCCAAGGTGATCAAGAGCGTGGTCAATGTCGTGTGGCACCACAAGACGTCGAACATGGACTCTGCTCTCCTCGACGGCGTCATCACCTTGCCCGTGCACTCGCCACGAGACGACACCTTTGGCGAGCTTCTGTGCATCGATCCCTTTGCCTTCAGCAAGACGGCGGATGCCATGCACGAGTTGGAGAAGAAAGTGCGTCGAACCATGCACATGGACAAGAGAATCGACCAGACCGTTGCCGAATCGACCATCACCGCAAGCCAGGTGTTTCCTTCGTGCAGATCGATCGAGACGGCGCAATCCCACCTCAAGGTGCTCCGTGAGCGTGGCGCGTCGAACACGCACCAGACCAGCGACAAGGTGGCCGCGTCGCTCGCCGGTGGATACAAGGCAATGAAAAGGTTCAAGAGCAAGCTACGCGCCGACACGGCCAAGTGCACCTTTGAAAGCTATGCTACCGCCAACAAAGACCCGTGGTTTTCGGAGACGCTACGCATCCTCAAGGACGTCGGTCAGAACGACAACGGGGTGCACCATTTCGTGCTCAACAACATGCGTCTCTTTTCTAACATCCATACGGTCGACACTGCCGAAGAATCGGAGTGCGACGAAGCGCCAGAGCAGCTGTCGGACCATGATATGGAAGTGAAGGACCTTCCGTATTAAAGTGTGAGTGGAGTTGGATACACTTGAACTCGTTGTGTCTTTTCGGTGGGAGTGTGTGATGCGGGTACGTACCGCGTACAATCCACCGGAGCGTAACCGTGTTGGCGAGTTGGCCTTGTAGTGTATGCGTGTCTTTTGTGTGCGTTCGTGTGTGAGCTTACGAGTGCAAGGACCTATGAAGTGAGGAAAGGGACCGTGCGTCATGCAGACGCGTGTCTTCCGTTTTGCTGGTGTACGGCCACGGCTGCCTATCGTGTTCTTCCGACCTACGTTTGCGTAACACGCATCGACCCTTTCAAAAAAATCATGATAATAACGTCTTTTGTGGCGGCTAGTTCCACTGCGCCCATCGATTGCGTCTTCAAACGAGCGCCATGATTGTGTAATTGCGTCTGGTGCGACGAGTTGGGATCGCTAGGCGGTCGTTTTTCAACCTGGTAGCTCTATAAGTAAGCGGACGTGTAAACGTTGCGACGCGGCCTTGATTTCCACCTTGAGGAATCTCGGGTGCGCTTCACACGTTGTCGTAAAGCGAGCACTAAAACCTACCGTTCCCGGCTACACGAGAAGAAACGAAGCATTGCACGATGCCGATGCAATATGAGCGTGCATGCGTTCAAGAACAAGCGTTTTACAATCCAACGGAGCAAGACGTCGCATCCGGCTGCAAACGTCGGCGTTTTGTGATGCAACCGTGCAATCATCAACTGCGACATCTTCGGACCTGTCCGCAGACCGCGCACATGATCAACGCCGTCGCGCGCGAGTTGTTCAAACTCATGCAGGCGTGCGACCATCTGCCAGTGCGTCGTTGTCAATCTCCAATGGTTGGGTGTTCAAACGAGTACGTGCAAGAAGACGAGCTTTTTTCGCGCGACTTCAACGTCTGCGTCAAGTTTGTGTCGGCCATCGTCAACTACGCGCGCTTCCATATCGACGCCGTCGCGTGCTTTCTGCTGATCGCGCGTCGGTGCTCCAACATGTGTCACCGGTCGCAGTTTACGGACCGACAGTTTGCAATGGGTTGCGCATGCATCGCGCACAAGGTGGTCGACGATCTGGGGCTAGACTATGGGATTGGGGATTTGGGTTGGTTTTGTCGGTTCTTCAACCAGTCGTTGGCCGTGGGCAAGAGCATGGAAAACAAGCTTCTAGGGCACCTGATTCGTTCCGATCAGATGTGCTTCAACACTTCTACACTCGAAGCGAGCGTTGTCGAGTTGATGGCTATCGCGTTTCCGCACATGGATCACTCGACGCTCTTTTGCAACGTCGACGAAAATCAGGACGTCGACACGGCATCCAGTGGTTTGGATCGTACACCCAACTCGCGTTCGAGCAACGCTCCTCAACAACCGACTCCGTCGCCTCGCATCTTTCGACCCATACAACCACACAACGAGTGCAGAGAGCCAATGGCGTCCATCACCACGGCCAAGATGTCGGAGTGCCACGAATTCGTACCTTGCGACGCCACCGAGACGCGTTTGCCAAATGGCAACGCCGACGACACCGACATATTTCGCAAGGGCGCTGAAGCTTCTCGTCGCAATCCTGACCTGCGACATCACGTACGTCGAGCGGCGACATCGCTTGACGACGTCTCGCTCTTTGTTCCGGTGCAAACCACCGTCGACACCAGCTCGTCCATGCCGCGTCGAAGCGCGAGCACCAGCAGCTTGACTCGAATCATGTCGCGTCTGCAAGGAACGCGAAGTGTGGCAATGGTGACGGTGACATGAAAGTTTGCAACTGAACAATGGATTGGGGTGCATTTGGGGACGAATGTCTACTCTCGTAGTCGTGACTCTCTGTGTCCGCAACCACAATTGCTTGAGTAGTGAATGGGTGTGCCTCCAATGGCGTGGACAGTCGTATTGCGTTGGTGACTGCGATTCGGGTTAGATGATATCTAATACACATTAAAATGTTTTTGTGTCACCGCTGATTTATTGCACGACATCTCCAGCGCAGTCGGCTTGTATGGGGTCGACGGTTGGGGTGGAGTGGTTTCAATGGGGGAGAGGCTCCACGTCCTAGGTCGCAATCGCTCGATTCGCCAATTGGGTACTGGGTAAACTTTATGGAGCGCATTCGCGATGGCATGTTTTCGAATCGCTAAACCGGGTTCGTCTGGCGATCTCGAGTATGGACGTTTCAACCAAGTCCGCGTCCTCACCCCACAAAGTGAGCACATCCGAAAGCGAGCACATATACGACCCAGAAAACAGAGCACTCCACGCGCCATGCCGAAGAACAACTCCACCGACAAACCGACGCATTCCTCCAACCACAAACACGCGTCCGCCGACAAGAAGAGCAAGAAGCGCTCCAAGCACGACGTAGAACCCGACGACGACTCCGACGACGACTTTGGTCGCATCGACGAGCCGCAGAAGACGCGCGCGCACGAGTCGTCGGACGACGAAGCCGTCGCGCCAGCCCCCAAGGGGGGCAAGAAGGTCAAGACCGACGACGATGCAAACAAGCCACCAGACAGCCACGAACCGTCGCCTCCAATCGACCCGACCGCTGAAGCGAGCAACAGTGTCGACGCCCGACCCATGGACGCCGACGGCGCCGCCCCGGTCCCGGCACCCGCGCCGGTCTCGATGCAAACCGCCAAGTCCAACCAGCAGAAGAACAAGGCGTTGCTCAAGCAAATGCGCGCCAGCACCGCTCCTGTGTACGAACGACCGGCTCGCGAATTCCAAGATCCCGTCGTCTCGCTGCAAGGTGTCATCATGAAGCACTGGCGCTTCAGCGTCACGAGCCGCAAGGACGGCGCCGTAAAGAACATCCCCAAGTGGGGAGCTGTGGTCGCCGTGCAAAAGGCTGGCGCTGCCTCGAAGAACTCCATGATCAACCCCTCCAATGGCGATCCCACGCTGCGATTCGTGGTACCGGTCAAGGCCGTAAAGGACCATTCGCGCACCTCGGACGAAAAGGTCAAGGACGAGCGCGTGGTCTTCCCGATCGCGCGCACCGTCCCTTTGCAATTCGTCGTCGTCGAGTACGGCGTCCAGGGCAAGCCATACGAGCAATGGCTCGAGCGCGTCTACCAAGGCGCACGCATCGACATGAACGTCGAGTTCAAGTACACGGGCGACGTCGAGAAACGCTACAAGATCACTGGCAACATCATCGGCATCCCAAGCGTGGCCGTGTCGACCGTGAAGCCGTACGATCGCGAGCGTGCGTTCGTGGACATGATGGTCAACGACCCGCGCTTCAACTCGACGAATGCCGACCTGCTGCTGTCGGCATGCAACGGCGTCGACAACTTTGTCTTTGCTGAAGACATGCCGATGGACGGCAACCCGTCCTACCCGTCGCCGATGGACTCGGTGGTTGCTGTGTGCAAAGAACGCGCCACCTCGCAACGCGATGACTTTGTTCGCGCCTTCGCGCACATTGTCGACTCCTTTCCCGAGTCGACTACCTACGAGACCAAGAGCGAATACGCTCTTCACGTCGACGACCTCAAGACCACGCTCAACAAAGATCCCTCGGTTCGCATGCTCGAGCTCATGAAGGTGGTCGAGAAGGACAACCCGTGCATCCTGGTGACGCAGAATCGTGGCAGGCATCTCAACGCCATTGTCGACCCAGACATGCCTCTCTCCGGGGTCCCCAACCGCTTTGTCGACTTTGCAGGCACTGCCCCCGACATGGGCGAAGTGCGCGTCGACGAAAACACCGGCGCCTATCCAGTCGTCAGCGCCTCGTACAGCACAATGCTCGTGAGCGACGCTGCCTCCGTTCGTGACAATCTCGACAAGGACGACTGGATGTGGCGCATCATTCATCCCGGCGCCCCACCCGAGTCCGTCGACAACACGGTGGCGCCGACCGCGTCCGCGCGCGTGCACACCAAGATGCGCATCTCCAACATTGCCGCCTGCTTGTCCATCCGTCACGGCCCCACCCTCTTTCGCATGATCTCGCGATACGTCACCGACAGCCGCCACGTTTCCGGGCTGACGCCAAGCTACACCGAGTCGGGACGCATCTCGAGCTGGGTCGACTTCCACGTTGGCGACATGCGTCACTGGATCGCCAACGCAGGCATCGCTCTGGACTTTGACACCGTTCGCAAGATCCTGGTGCAAAAGGGCTACATGTCCGGAATGCAAGAAGTCAACATCAACAAGCCGGTGATCTGCGTGCCGCTTGAGTACAACCTCACCAAGGACGTGAAGAAGGACGCCTCGCCGGCAACGCTTCACGATCGTGGGTTTCTCAACATGACCGAGATGACCGGACCGGACATTGCGTCTGTGTCGGAGATCGAAGCGCCCGACGGGCTTACGCCAAGCTTTGCCATCGTGTTTCCGGACGACAAGATCGCCTCGCAAGTCAAGGAAGCACGCGATCTGTCGGATCTGGACGACGGCGACGCCATGTCGGTGGATCAAGGCGTCAAGTTGCTCAGCGACATCCATACGTCCGACGACAAGCTGGCTGACTTTGTGCGTGCTCAAAACGCAGTGGTCTACGCCTACCTGCCCGTCTCCAAGTGAGACACCTTCAATACGACCCTCGTGGTTGTCACATACAAGATCGGATACGCGTGAGTGCACAAGGACAAGTCTCGTTTGTATGGCGTTGCCGATCGGAAACACAATGGGTGTGTGTCTGTGCTTGTGGTGTTCTGTGGGCGCGTTAGAGTGTAAGTGTGTGGGATGTTACGTCACTGCGTGGTTGAACAATACTCCGAAGCAATCGGGTATTCACGTATGCTTCCTGTCCGTCCGTAATACGTTATAAGAGCATTACACATTAGGATATCAGGAAATTCCTCTTCCGCGTAATATTCGGTATTCATGGCCACGTACCGTGCCGCAAACGTACGTTCCGACGAAGAGACAGCGGCCAAGAGGGAGGAAGACCGTCGTTCTCACATGGACGCGCAGTTTTACAATCTGTTGATTCAGATCTTCCTTGGAGTGGGTATGATCACCTTTCTCGTGCTTTTCCTTTGGTCATACGTTTCGTGGCAAGACCTTAAGAATAGCCCACCTCAAGCTACGGTCGCACATCCGTGTGACGGACATGTGCAAGTCTCCGCAACGGATCACGCCGTCATGGGTGCATGTATTGGATTCCACCCGGACTTGGGGTTGTTTGCAGTCGGAGACGCCAGTTCTTGCCGCAACGAGTGTGACAAACACCTGCATGCTATGCATCTCCAGCAGGATCATCACCTGGAACATAACGTGTTTCGTTCAGAAGAGGGCGATACAACGAGTTCTGATTCGTCGTCGCGTCGTCGTTTAAGCTTCGAAGGATGGCTTAAGGGAATGGAGAATAAACATCCTTTATTACAGGCCGTCCATAGTAAACTACACGCCATTACATCTTATAAACGTGAGGAAGCTGACAAGGTAAGCGCTTTGATCAGTACGCGAGTAAGCAACGTCAGGGCTGTTGCAGAAGTCTTGAAAAACCCAGAAGGTCGTATATGTGGTAATTACGCGGGTGGTGGCTGGTGCAGTGGCCAGCACGTCGACGAAAACGTATGTGACCGATCGGCGCCCCCGACGTGCCCAATTGATAATTGTGCTAAAGAGCACGACGGGTGCTGCAAGCGAGGCGAGACAAGTGCTATAACAACACAGAGCGTTGCGGCGTTTAAACAATGCAATCCTGACATTGTGACATGTGTTCGTCGCGCATCATCCTCGCCGCCATGCCGCACTGGAGCTGGATATGACATGCCAGGTTCTATAGTGGCCGACGCAATGGCCGTCGAATCAGCTGTGGGCCATTGCTGTAGTGGGGCATGCCCCAGTGTTCCTGCATAAAGCGTGCTTCCGCAGGTGCATATGTCAAGCTACGGATGCGCAATCGGTCGACGGCGCAGTGCTTGGTTGAGAACCCAGTGCGAGGCCATGAATTTGCATTGGTTCAAGGGGGCTTTGAGCGTGAGAATGTGGGCGGGGTTTCGATGCGCAGTACCGTGATGGCGTACAGAATTGCGACGCCATTCTGGGCGTTTTATGCTGGACATCGCGGCGTGTAGGGTCGTGTTGGGAGACGTGAGAAATGTATACGTGCGGTGTTACGTGGTGGTAACGTGTGGTCTACACTCGAAAACGCGTCTTTCCAACGGCAACACGTGCACCGCCACCAGGACAACAGCTGCATGCACGTCAAACGGGTGAGACACTGTACAATACGTTTGCGCATCCTCGGTTGGGAGGCAGGGATACCAACCGAGTCCTTTTGCAGACGCGACGTGGTTCGATCGCAACCGTGTACACCCTAAATCATAACGATTTTTCGCCTCTCACGTACCAGCGTACGACGCGTGCACACCACTGGACATACTTGGTGTCTGACGTGGTGCTGACACCACCGTTTCCGTATCCCGCGACGAAGCAGAGTGCCATGTTGTAAGCCCTTCCTGATCACCGAGGTTTGCGCAGTGCGCCGTTTGGCCGTCGCGACCATTTGAGACAGCACCTGCACCATCTACGCGTGCGGCCATTCGTCTCGTCTTCCAACCCTCCAGTGTACCTGCTAAGTGTTCCGATCCGGCAGAAGACAGCCACTTCGCTGTTTCCACTTCCGTAGTTGCTCGTCACACCCAATGGTGCAATCGGTAGGGCGTTAGTAGGGAGTGGGTGTCGGATACGACCGCATCGGTTGGTTGCCGTGGTGTGGCGTGTTGTGACGCGGCTTGGGATGGAGTGGAGTTGCGTGGTATGGATTGCCGTCGCGCGTGTCGTGAATCCGGCGATGCATCGGGTTGTGCTTCGACGTCGAGTGCATGCGCTTGGCATCTTCCGCGTCCATTGCGCTCGTAACTCGACGTTGCATGTGACGCTGCGTCTGGTGTTGCGTTTGCATAAAGTTGTCGAGCGCTTTCTGGCTCACCAACTGCAGCGCGTCGAGCCACGATCGGATGCGTTGGTTGACGTGTGGATGCGCCGTGCCGCTGTGAGGTTGCACGAGCGCTCCGTCGCGGTGGTGGTGAACCTGTCCGTTGTATTGCACCTGCTCGACACGCTTTTTGATTTCGCGTGCAATAGTAGGATGCATGAAGACAAAGGGCGGCATGATGATGGACATCTGTGAGTGCTTTTCGGGGTACCGCGCTGACAGAGTTCGCGACTTGGCAAAGAGACTGTCGGCATACTGGCGCATTTGGGCGTTGTGCAGCATCGCCGTCGCGTCTTTCTCCTCGCCTCCGGTGATCACCATGAACTTGGACGTCGACACACTGGGCAAGATCACTTGGTCGGGCACCGGATAGGGTACCCACTGATGATTGAAGGGACGCCTCATGCCCACCGCGGCCGAGTTTTCAGAAAACACCTGTGTGCTGACGTAGCTGACAAGGTATTTCTCGTTGGCTTGATCCGAGCCGACCAGCTCTCCTTGGAACGTGAGTTGCTTTGCTTGCATACCACGCTCCGTGTACGTTTTTCCGGTTGGGAGAGTTCGTCCGTTGGCGTCGGTCATTGCGAGCGAATGATCGGTATTGTTGGCCACAAAGCGGATGTCGCACACGATGCACGCAGGGCCGTTGGGGTCTTGCTGTGTGTGCTTGTACGCTTCCATGTACTTGTCTCGGACGTTGTGGGGGAGTTCGTTCAAATCGATCTGTCCCTGGATGTGCATCTCGCTGTCGTGCGCGTCCATGCCTTGCGTGACGGTGACCGACATGATCGGGATCCGGTTGCAAGTACGATCAATGAGTTCGTCGACCGTGCTGGATTTTTGGTTCGGGTCGAAGCGGTTGTGGAAGATCATCGTCGATGGCGAGACGCCGCGGTCGGTGTAGTGGCGGTTGATTTGCAAATCTTGGGAGAGCACCGGCGGGTTGAAGATGATGCTTCGTTGGTGTGGCGGAATTCCCTGTTCGCGAAGATTGACGGTGACCTGCATGCGCTTGGACGACGGTTTGCTATCCATCGTCTTCACGAGCACCGCCGACCGGCAGCGAGGTGGTCAACCGACACGGACCGACGCGCGATTCGGAGACGCCGACCGTAGATACGTACCCTCAATCAGGGTACGTAGGGATCCTCTTCGCTGGCGCAACAATGCAACGCTACCTACGAATATAGATACACCCTCTTGTGGATCGCAACGATCGATACTCCTAGTGACGATTGTCGCTGAATGTCCGACGCGTCCCCGCCGGCCGCCGCGGCCGGCCAGACCAACTTCCCTCCGTTTCCACCCGTACGTCCACCGGCGGCGTCTACGCGCACCGAATTGGCGATGGAGAGCGAATGGATACTCGTCGTCGCAGGGGTTGCGATTGCCTTGGTGCTTGTGTTATTGATCGTAAACTGTCGGTCTGCGCGCGACTCCAACGCGGCAAGCAAGAGCCGCATGGTCGTACAACAAACCGTGTACACCCATCGGTCGCTGCTTGCAAACGGAGCTGGCGCGGCCGCGTGAGAACAGCTACAAAGATAGGATTCGTCACATCACCCGCCATGAGCACAATGGACGCGCGCCGTCCCTTGGCATGCCAAACCCACCTTGCCACCGCGCTACTCATACTCTACCCGTTCGTGTGTAGTACGTCGACCGCAATATAATTCTAGTCGACACAGTGCAAAGGGTTCGTTTGTTCGTATATCGGAATCGATTAGAACGGTGTGTAACTTCATATCTGCGACGTCCTCTTTCAGATGTAAGCAGTCGAACGTGCTCATGGTGGTGTTTGTGTAACATCGCAGTTCTTCGGGACCATGCGGTGGATGCCGACACGTGAATGGTGCGCCTCGTGGTATCAAGTCGCCGTAGAGGTATCGGATGGCGGTTCTCACCGAATCGGCGGCTGGTGGCCAATCCTCTCGCCATGCGCACAGCGCAAGTGCAAAGAAGATCCGCATCGCGATAGCTCCGACGTGTCTTTTACCGCAAACGAATTGTGTATATTTGAACACATAGCGCTTCGCTAGACGCAATAGCCGACTCGCTGCAAGATGCGGCGCACACATACGACACCTCACCGAAACGCCGGCGCCGGGTGCCAAATTGCATCGCATGACCGATTACGACGCTACGTTCGACGTCGAGAATACCTTGTCCGGGAGCGACGTCAACACGCCGGCGATCGACTCCATCACGTCTACACGAGCGTTCCATCGCCGATACGAAGACCAGTACGAACACAACGACGAGGAACCGTGCTACTTTTTGTGTACGCTGCTGTGTGGGTATGGATCGATCCGATCGCGAACGGTGCGATGTGCCAGAGAGATGATTGCGACCCTCGTCGTCGTCGGCACTTGTTTGCTCAGCATCGTGCTGGTGGGAATCGTCGTCCTAACGACGGTGGGTCGTACGATGACCGACGACGAACGTATGTCGTGTTCGCTCGGGTTGGCGAGCCTCATGTCCGTCTTCATCGTGCTGATGTGCTGCATGTGCCTTGCGTCGACGATCGAACGGGTGCTCGAGCCTAAAGAAGCAGCATTGGACTCGTCTTCCTCGGCGCAGGAGTTGAACGATGCACCGGAGCCGACCGAAAATTGGAACCGATTGACCGACGTTGGAGATTCGACATCCGTCTCGCCCACGCGTTCTTGCAACGGTCTCGCTCTGCTGCCGCAAAGCAGCAAGAAAGCGGTGGTTACGGGAGACAAAGCTGCTACAAGTCGATTGGATGGCAGGCGACATGCAGTTTGTTGCAGCAGTTGCGTTCCTTGCGAGGCAATCGAATGTCGCTCGACAGCCACGTCTGCTCATGTACGCTGGAACCAACAGGCCTGTCACGTGTAGCATTGTAGCATTTCGAGTCGGACTCGAGCGAGGTGTTTGGAACACGCGAATATGCCTGTACTGACGACACCAAAGCGGATTGTGGCGCTACACTGTTTTCGAGACGGGTCGAGGGGGGTCCCTCGAATGTGCAAAGCTGCGCAAACTTTTCGTCAAACGGGCGCAGATTCAATCTCCAAATAGAAGGAGTGCATCACAGATTGGATGCATGATTGCATTCCAGATGCAACCTCGTGTATTTTTCATATGTACAAATAGTGAAATTGAGATCGGATCTGCGCATTTTGACGAAAAGTTTGCGCAGCTTTGCACATTCGAGGGACCCCCCTCGACCCGTCTCGAAAACAGTGTAGCGCCACAATCCGCTTTGGTGTCGTCAGTGTAGGCATATTCACATGTTCCAGACACGACACCCCCTTCCAATACTATGTATGGTTCATACGAGCGATATGTATCTCGCATGGTAGTCGAAACGATTCGGTCGCTAAACCCGATTCGAATGTGCGCGCTTTAGCGAACATTGGTTCACAAAGCGAGCACAGTGGAACGTGGACACAACCCGCGTTTTGCAACACGTTTGCACACCCGCTTGCAAACGACAGCGACCTCGTACGACATGAAGCGACAGCAGACAAACAACCCTCTTCGGGCTGGCAAGTCAATGCACAACCCAAGCGCCGCGACGCCCTCCGACTCCGATTCCGACGACGACCTCTTTGCACCCGGCGCGTGCGTGGCGCGCGACGAACGCCGCGCGTCGACCGCCGCGACCGGTGGCAAGGCAAAGGCTGTCCACCGCGACCAAACGGTACCTGTTCTTTCCGACTCCGATTCGGATGACGACTCAGACGACGGGTTTGTTCTCTATGGCCAGAAACAAACCATGAACGCAGCGCCGTCTCGACCCGCGCTCGCGCCGACGGCCTCGTGCGACGTCGTCCCCATGGAAGACGACTCCGAAGACGACGCCTGTTTCCAGTTCAAGGAAGTGCAACCGGTCGACTCTGCTCAAGACCGTTTGCAACAAGCAAGTTTGGATGATGCCTCGCGTCAGGAAGAGATTGTCAACGCTCAACGCGCCCTCAAGACCTCCATCCGCGTGATGAGCAACTGCCACAACCAACCACAGCGCAAAAAACGCTGCAAGCAAATTCAGCCCTCCGCTGTCGCTGGCTACGCCATCAAAGGTGGAGTGCTGCACACTCCAAACGACAATCGACAACCCATCCGTCGCCAGGTCTACGACGCTCACGTGCGCGTCAACGACGTCCACGGCAGCTCCAGGTGGGACAAGGTGCGCATCATCAACCACGTGAACGACCCGCCGGAGACACTTCCAAACGGCAAGAAGAAGCAACCAAAGAAGAAGCGTCCCTCGCGTGCTGCCAACCCTTTCGACCCAAGCTACGATCACGCCAAGCGCCTCAACGACGAAATGCTCCGCAAGTACTCGGAGCAGTGGACCGACCCGAACGTGACCTACGAACTCGTCACCGAAGGCGATGCCGACGCCGGCCCAACCGACGGCATCGATGCCGTGACCAGCTCGTCCGCTGCCCATTCCCTGCTGCGCGCCTCGGGGCGCAACATCGACGAGCGTGGAAACCACGTCGATCGGCTCAAGGTCGCCTACCAGTGTCGACTGCCATCGTGTTGCATCCACCGCTTCTCCAATACACATATAGCGCCGCTGATGGAGATGCGAATGCGCGTGCTCTTCAAATCGTCCTCGGCCTCGCAAGCCATGACCTACCGTGGTCCAACCGATGGCTCTGGAATGCAGACGACGCGCATACTGGTCACATCGGGGGCCTGCCAGATCAAAGACATGTTCATGGTCAGCTACACGCAAGCCATGGCAAAGTACATGATGGAGCGCGCCATCCAGGACGGTCAAGTGGACGGCGTGCGCCCCGATGGCGTCAAACTGCGCGTACGCGACGCGTACGATCTGCACTCGATGGATCCGTGCGAAGTGTTTGACGTGCTGGCGCGCACCGATGCGCAAGCCAAACTCTGTGCAACCATCATGGCCGACACGACTTCGGTCTTTTACGGCGAAGGCGCCTGTCGCATGCGCGACGGGGGCTTGCTCCAAGAAGCGCGACGACTGGCAGTCGCCGAGCTGGATCCTCGCCAACGCCTGATCTCCAGCACCTTTGGCGACATGACGCAAACACTGCACCTGCTCTGTTTGTCCGTCATCGCCAGCGACCAAGCCTCGATGAAGGCCATTGGCCATTCGGGAGAAATCGTCTTCAACGAAGACGACCTGTTTGACTGCATGTGGAGCTCCATCGTCCTCATCATCTACGTGTGGCTCGACCACCGTGGGCGCCGTTTGATCGACCCATCGGTGACCGATCTCGACCTGTCGATCATGCGTGCGTTCGACGAGTTTGGATTTGGAGAAGTGCGACGCCGTGTGCGCTACCACGACAAGCGCACGGACGTCATCTCCAACATCACCAGTGGCAACGAAGAAGCGCGCAACCTGGCGCGTGGCGCAGGAGAAGACATCGATTCCTCCGATGAAGAGTGCGACACCCCCAAGAAGGCGCCGGCCAAGCGCGCGAAGCCATCTACCTCGGAAGTTGGCGACGAAGACGTCGAAACGTCGCGCGCCGGCAACAAGAATGCCAACATCTCCGACCCGTCCGAGTATCTCTACGCATGGCACCGCTTCCTCAACAGCCGATACGCAGCCGTGTTGCACACCGCCATGGCCGCCACGCAGCATCGCAACGAAGAAGGTGCCTGGCAGAGCATGCAGCAGCAGCTCTGCACCGAAGTGGGCCAGTACGACGACTCGAGACGCGACAGCTCGGTCAACTATGCGCGCATGCTGTCCCGTTGGTCGCTCGCGCTGCTCGACCCTCAGGAGCACGGCATCGCGCGCCTTTCGATCCAAGCGTCGCAGCGCAAGGTACTCGACTCGGGAAACGCGCAAGAAGGGTCGCAGCTCGTGCTCGACACGGGGTTTGACGACCCGAGCAAGTGCATTGGCAATCGACGGTTGCACTACGTCGACGTGCCACAGCACATGACGTCCAGCACACCTCCCAAGTCGACCGGCATTGCCTTTCTCTGGAGTCAAGGGTGCGTCGGCCTCGACTGGTGCAACATCTCCGGCGAGTACACGGACTGCGACGACCCGAGCGACAAGGATCGTCGAATGTCCTACTACGCGCGCGTGAGTGCATTGCAGCACGCCGCCAATCTCTCCCATCAGCACGCAGACGATGATCCTGCGCGCGACCTGTTGGTGCGATGCATCATGGAGCACCAGGACCCCAACAACGAACCGATGCACTGCGCACGCACCGGAGTCTACACCACGTGGGCCGTCTTCAAGACCAACTTCACCTACGTGCCTACCGACGTCAAGTGCGCGTCGGTTGTGTGCAGGCAAGCCTTGGACGAGCTGCGTAAGGTGCTGTCGGCTCCCGAGCTCAAGGAGAGTTGCCACAGCTTGCGTCGCAACAATCGAAGCTTCCTGCCGGTCTCGCTGCACAACGAACTGCTCAAACCGCTGGGCGCCGACGAGCGACAGCTGACCGAACCAATGAGCACCCCGTCCGAAGCGTATGCCGCAGGCATTCGCATCGCCAGCTTGCTGGTGCAGTTTACGATGGGCCAGCGCGCGCAAAAGATTGGCAAGACGACGGGCTACTCGCCATGTCTCTACCAAGTCCTGAACGACAACAAAACGCAGTTGCGCAGCCTGCATCCACAGGGAGACTCAAAGCCGGTACCAGTTGCGATTCCCGTCGACATCAAAATGAAGCAGCGCAGCGAGCACACGGCGACCGACGTGCCCATGACCGTCTCGGTGCAGTTTGTTGGGCACGAACTGCGACGTCTCAGCGACGTATGTCGATCGCTCTACCGTGATCGCAGTGTGGACATTGCGCAACGCAACGCCAAGATCAATCACGTTCTCGCAATGTACTTGGCCGGGACCGCCCAATGCCTCTACGTGATGGACATCTCCTACTACCTGTCATGGGTCAACCTGAGCTCGACGACGCGCGCGACCAAACGGCAAGCCATCACCGACGTGACGCTCATGGGCTTCTTGACCGTCGACCAAGTCTTGGTTGGCCGTCGTGGCAACATGAGTTCGGTGGCGCGCAACTTGCCATGGGTCAGCCAGACGGGCAGTGGCTTCGACTGTGGCACCACTCCAGCAGGCGTCGACGCTGCCAACAAGGAGAGCGACGGTCGCAAGCACGGCGTCGTCTGCATAAGCGAGAACGTGTCGAATGTGCTCCTCAAGCTCATGGTGTCGGAGATCTTGGTCGAGCTGCCTCAGGCCGGTCGCGACGGCGCAAAGCAGTTTGCAATCCGTCCAAACGACATGCGTGGCATTCCAAAGATGCTGCTGCGTGGGATTTCGGCCGGGTGCAAGACGGTGGACGATGCGCTCGAGCACGTGCGAAGCGTCTTGGGCACGGGCAAGTCGCCGTACCGCGTGCGCGACGCCAACGTGACGGGCGACGACCTGGTGTGGGATCTGCTGGTCAACACCGTCACGCCCTACGCGCAGCAACCGGCTCCAGATTGCCGCCCCGGGTCGGGTGACCCGTCCTCGCATGCGCGCTTTGGACGGCAGCGTCACGAAAGTGGCGATCCGCTCGTCGCCGACTACAGCACCATCGGTCGTCAGGCCATCATCGATCGTACCTTTGATCACCGCTCCGTTGGCACTGGCACCACGCGCATGCCTCGTCCATCGGCGTGCAATCGGGACGACAACTACTACTCCTACCCGATGGAAGAGCCTGCATTGTTGTTTTCCATGTTCAGCTTGATCGCTCGTCTGAGCGAACTCGATGTCGAACGCTCCTACGAATCGGCAGACGATGCAAAGGCCGCCGTCGACAAGCTGTTTGAGACGGTGGACCACTTTGTGCACGACGAAGAGACAAACGACGCTTGCAACTACAAGACCGCCGCACTGACGCTGCTCGCCCTCGGCGTCTGCTACCCTTGCACCTTTGGCATCAGCGAACCGATGTTGCCTCGTTGGATGTCAAAGCTCGTTCCGGCGTGCATGGCACACCAACCACTTGGCGCATGTGCCAACACGCTCTCGCAGCTCTCGGCTCGTCGCGAAGGCGCGACCGAAACCGGCAGCGTCGAATGCGACGAGCTGATGAAGGAGCACAATCTGCCCATCCCACCCTCCAAGGCCGGCGCATGGCCAATCATCACCGATCAAGAGCTTACGGAATGCAAAGACTGGTGGATGCGCTTTGCAAGGCCGCACAAAGGCGCCTGGAAGGAAGCGATCGCGCCGTTTCTGGTCGATCTAGTGCAGCGAGACGGCACACACGACGTGGATCAGGCCATGATCGATCGCACGCGCACCCACCTCGACGAGTGCATCTGCGCCGCGTGGCTGGTTCACTCCGACGATGGCAACAAGCCGCCATCCGAACACGTACCCTGCCACGACGCGCCAGATTGGATGTTTGTTGGTCGCCAACACGTCTGTCCAATCTTTGGCGACAAGCACGGCGAGACGGCGCGTGGTGGCGTCGTTGGCATGCCACTGCATCAAGCTCAGGGCCTGATGGTGCAAGCCTTTTCCAACATTTGTCCATTCGTGCAGTCGTACCGTCTTGTGGGACAGATGGCCCATCGCATCGCCTTTGACGCCTGCGTCTTCGACAACGGTGCGCCTCGTACCATGCGCTCCACCAATCCGACGGCACAGGACCAGTGTCAGCTCGCACACGGCATCTTGGAAGAACGCATGGTCTCGTGCCACCGCCAGCGCAACGCGTGGGACCTGAACATCTTGGTGCAGATGCCGCTCTTTGTGGAGCTCGTTCCGCCGCACCCGAAGGAACGTCGCTTCCGTGGAGCGCGTGGCACTAGTCACGTCGTCAATCAAAGCGTGCTCTCCTCCCGCAACCCGCACGACTCGAGTTCAATGAAGAACAGGGACGAAGTCGACGCCTTCAAAGCGATGCGTTCGACCAAAGACATCCTTTCGCAAATGCCGCTCTATTGAGTGCACGCGTCTAGGGCGCGCATGTTTGTGACAGAATGAATCCGGAGAAAGGATGGGGAATATCACGACGATAGTGACAATTGAGTGGACGCTTGGCGCAACCGTGCGTTTTTTAGGTTGGGGGGGTGGCTGTTGGTGTTGACGAGTCTAGTATCATTGAGGGTCTACATGGGTTGGACATTGCCGTGCTTAATTGTTAAATGTGTGCATATCTGAGTCTCCAACAATCATTGTACCCGTATCTAGAACCGAGAGAAACAACAAGAGTTTTTTTGTTCATGCTCCCTGAGTCTCGGAGAGTACTCGTTTGGCGTTTGGTTGTGCTTCCTTTGCCTCGCATGCGGGTGGCGGCACGAAGGCACGTACCGTGAGATTGATTCGGTGTGCGTCTTGAAACTCGCGCTCCGGTCTCGCCTTTTCGACGCCATGTAAAAACCAGTCTTGCATGCTGCCTTGCATGACCAACAAATCTCCGCTGCCCAGAATCACGTCCGCCACCTTTTCCGGATTTTTTTTGTTGCGGCCCGGATGATATATCGAGAATGGTCGTGGTTTGAAGACGCCACTGAGGAATGTGAACGAATAGATCGGCATGCCCTTGACGTGAGCGCCCTCCTTGTCCCAGTGCGGTGCCAACCACGCTTTGGCAGAGCTGTAGAACGAGCCGTGCACGGCGTTGTACAATTCGCCCGAAATACCCTTGTCGTACGACATTTGCTTGGTCAAGGCCAAGCAGACGTGCACGAGCCTTGGCCACGACGCAGGATCCATTATGCTCGTGTTGACCTGACCAAAGTCATACTCGGCACCAAAGGTGGCTTGCTTGCGATAAATCATGTTGCGATGCACTCGACCAGTCGGTTTGCCTTCTTTGTCGCGTTCCAACTGCCACGACGGCACCGGCTGGTTTGCGAGTGTGTAGGAACCGTCCTCACGCTCGACGGCTAGTTGTTGGTGGAAGCCACTCATTGCATTTGGGGTGGGCTTGACGCGATTGTCGTCGGCCATGAAGCGATCGAGCTCGTCGATGTCGTCCTGAGTAACGTCCACACCTATCTTCAAGGCTTGGCGCACAATAATGATTGAGGACTTGCATCCCGCCAGGTCTGAAATGTCATCCAAACAGTAGACGCCATCTGGCGCATGTGGATCGTTCTGCAAGGACGCACGCGGATTCATGCTGAGCGAGGACAAGTTTGGAATCGTATTCATTCCGACGTATCACAGTGTTTGGTAGTATGCCGTCGTATCACAACACCCGCCCCCTACAACGTACTGGTACAGCGTGAACCCATACTCTTATACCTACGGAACACGCAACTGCGTCCAACCCCCCCACCCCGGCGTGCTACCAGTGCGTACCAGCATCGCTGCCGCAGTCAACGCCGCCGTCACACACAACCACACGTAAAACCTCCGATGCATCCTAAAAATCCTCATTGGTGTTGGGGTAGACGTCGTCGGATTGCGTTTGCGGCATGCGTTGTTGAGGTGGCACCGGACCGACATTTGCAAATCCCATGCGGTAGCACTCGTTGGCGCTGAGCAGACGATCTTCTGCGCAAAGCCGCATCATGGTGTACGCAACGTTGTCCGTGAGGTTGACTTCTTGCTTGCGCTTTTCGTGTGTCAGACTCACGGTGCTTGAGTCGTCGATGCGCTGTTGGATGACCTCGACCCACGCTCTCCAAATCGGCATGCACACGCGTATGGCCTGGCGGTACCCAGCCTTGAGGTGCGATACCAATTCAGCATCGACGCCCTTCTTTGCGACTTGCGAACGCGCCACGACGCCCTTGTGCTTGTACACCTTCTCCAAATCGATGTACACGCCACTCGAGTCGAGATAGCACGGCAAATCAATGTCGAAATGCACCTTGTGGTGTCGCGCAGACGAGAGGTCCACCTTGGCAACGTTGTTGAGACTCATGCCGTACAGTTGCGATTTGAGCACATAGACGGCCGGCTTGTACCCCGAACCATTCTCGTTCTGCGAGTCGGGTTTGACGTACACGATTGCAGGCTCTCCGTTGACTGTGCCCTCGTAGCCATACTGCAGTGCACCACTGCGTTTGCCAATGAAACTAAGCACTTGCGATGTGGCGTATTGGATGTTGGAGATGTGGTTTGCCTGTGCGCTCTGGTTCCCCATTGCCATGGAGCTGATCTCGTGCATGAGCATCGACGAGTCGGGTCCTACGAAGCGCTTGTTTGCGGCCAGTGTGAGCAGGAAGGCCGCACTGAGCGCCACGCCACTCACGCGCGCCATGATCTGTCGCGGTCGGACGATTCGCGCCTTGTCGTTGGGCGACAGAGTCGAAAGAATGCCCGATCGATCGGTGATGAGCATGGGCGTGTTTTGCATTTCGACCATGCGATCGACGAGGCCCTGCATCGGCCGAAGCGCTCCGCCTCCCGAAGTAATGTACAGAACAATGTCCTCGTGCGTCAAGTCGCGCTCCTCCTCGTTGGTCTCCTTGCGACTCGAGGTCAGCATGGCGGCCATTGCGTCTTCGAGAGAGTTCATCTCGGTCGACGTTGCGGAATGGACCTCCTTGACGTCCGATCCGTAGACATGAACGACCGGAATGCCTTGTTTCGTCTCGTACTGCTTCAAGGCGTCGCGAACCTCCTCCAAGCCGTCCTTGACCAGCCTGCTTTGCAATCGCGCCTTCAACGCGTTCGTCTGTTGCTGAAGATGCTCCTGCTGTATCTCGTTGAGGAGTTGAAGCAGCTGATCGCACGAGTTGGAGCTGACGCTTCCACTAAAGTAGATGGTGGACGGCTCCACAAAATTCACTGCACGACCGGACATGCCAAACAGATTACGCGCGCCGCGTTGCATGGTCTCGTCTTGCGTGTCAGACGAGATCAACACGTGCGACATCTAATGTTACGGTCGAAACGACGCGGAGAAAGTTACTTGTTTGTACACGCACAGGCCTCCGGAAGCCAACAGGTTGCAGCTACAGACATTGTCACGACCGACCGCTCTTATACACGGGACACCTGACCAGTCTACCAATTCACTCAGTCATCCCTGCACACGCGCAGGCTCGACCGTCCCGTGTCGACGCACGCCGAACGCGGAAACAAGATCAATCGAGCTGCGCATGTTCCAAATCGCGAAGGATGCGCTGGTTCTCTGCATCAGCCATGATGCGGGACAGCGCCGATGGTTCGGAGTGCATCGCCGAGGCGTACTCCGAGGAAAACATTCTTGATTCCGACTCGCGAATCCCGTGGCAACAAGCATTGATCCATTGGCAGTACGCGTGAACCGGAACTTTGCTGAGGTCGGTCCACGGCGCGTTGGGGGTGCCATGCTGTCGGTTCAACAGGGTGATGGTACCACGAACCATCATGTCGTAATGCATACCAGAGCTTCCGTTGCTAGGTGCGATCTGTCGGCTCCATGCGGAACGCAAGATGCGGCTAGTGCGCAGTCGCTTCTGTCGCTGCATGCGAACGTAAGACACGTCGTACGAGTGCATCATGCTCTTCCACATGCCAAGCATCGTGTGGTCGTTGCTCGGCACTGCAGCAACGTCGCAGTCCGAGGTCGACTTGCCGTGTTGCGTCCCATCGCTCGGTGCCACACCACTTGGTGTGTCGCACGACGCAGTGTTCGACTCTTGCATACCCAATCGTTTGCGCAGCGACGCCAGGTGCGAATCGAGCTCTTGCTCAACGTCGAAGACGCGCGCAGCGACGCGTTGCGTGCACTGGCGCAAAGCGGCGTGCATACCATCTTCGGTGTGCGTGTGCAGAGGACGCTTCCGACTGGCCTTGTCGCAGACTCGCGTGATGCTAGATGCGGATTGCAACTGCATGCATGGATAGTCGCCACCGGTCGTGTAGACGTCGACGATGGCTCCGTCTCGGTGCAACCCGACCATGACCACGTTCAACGACACTGGCCTTTGCAAGCCGTCTGGAGACAACTGCAGTACGCTGTGCAAAACTTTGTAGTCGCCATAGGATCCATCGGTCAATCGAATCGCAAAGGCTGGGTTGGACCGTCCAACCTGCAACACCTTCGACGCACCAAGTACCGTCGAGAGTCGCGTGAACGTGGTATTCGCCACGGGTTGGTGCACCGGCGTGTCGATCGTGAATACATTGTGCTCCACAAACGACGATATACCACATTTGCAGCTTCGAACCTGTTCTTTGACAATCTGAGACCACGGATGCGAGTTCGTACTCTCGTCGTAGGTGTCTGCGGCCACTGCATCGAGCCAGCTGTTGAGTTCGGCAGTGGGCACCACCGTGGGGTTGCTTACGACCCCACTTGTATCGACGTGTTCCAATGGAAAGGGTGAGAAGGCGGTGGTCTGCAGTATACAGTAGTAGGCCAGTATCAAGATGCCGGAGACGGTCCAATTCCCATGGCTGCAATGGTCGAAACGCGGACCGTCGTCGGCAGGAGTCTCGTCCGAGGGAAGCGCACTGCAAACACGCTGCAAGCGCACCGGGCTGTTGGCACAGCTGTGCAATGCCAGTTGGCAGACGAATGGGCGCCCTTCCAATCGATCGGCGAGTGTATTCTCTCGAACGTGCGAATTGATCATGCTCTCGATGCAGGCAAACAGGCTGTCGTTGGGCAGTCTGCAAGTCGACGAGGACAGCATGCCAGAGGCACGCATGTGCTCTGCGCAAAGCAGTCCAAACGCGTGTTCTGAGGGAGATGGCTTGCGAGCGTTGCACAGTGCTGCAAATGGATCCGAGATCAACAGCGTCTTGTCCAGACACTCGTAGTCGTTTGAGGCAAGTCGCGACTCCAGTATCTTGGCGTGCACGTTACGGAGGTGCGTACGCGTATCGCCCAGGTCGGAGGCAAACGTCTCATCAAACCTTCCGGTGTCCGTGAGTGCATCCATGAGCAGAACGTGCACGTCCACGTCGTAGCATGACACAAACAGGCCGTTGCGGTCGTCGCAAGACACGACGCCCACGATCGGATTGGTTTGTATCGAATCGCTCGACAAGGTGACGACGCCCAAGAAGATGGCGTCCGTCAGATCGACGCCGGACACCCAGCGCGCCGCCGGTTCCGGCCCTTCGACGCGCGCATTCGAGACGAGTGCCATGGCTTGACGTGGGTTGTCGACGTGAAGCACATGAGGTCGGCTTTGGATCAGCTGTTTGCATCGCTGTTCTTGCAGAATGGCCCCGTGAAGCGCGTCGCGCGGAGACGCCGATCCGTGCGTCGCGTCGACGACGTCCAGCTCGTGTGGTAGGAACGTGTGCGCGTTGACGATGGGTCGCATGCGATTGAGTGCGTCGAGCATGGTCACGAGAGGTATAGCTCCGGTCGCCATCGATATCGTCGATACGCTTGTGTTTGAGCAGACGCTTGCGAAGCTGCTTGTCGCTTGTGCGTCCCAGAACGCCGCCTGTCAAAAAGCGCTCGCTTTGCGACGTGGAATTAGCGACCGCCTCACGACCGAGTGCACCCAGACGATCGATTCGTCGATTCGACGAATCTTGCAATTCGTGTACGATTCGAATCTACACCGAGTGTCGAACCTACCATTCGTACACGATGCACATGCACTGCCCAGCGGCGTCGTCTACCGAATCATAGGCATTGATATTTACTACATCGACGCCGTTTTAAATCCATGCAAGGCCCGGGCAGCGAAGGCGCCAAAATCCCCCGCCACTTTCAAATGCGAGTTACCGATGGTCTGCGAGTTCACGAGGAGGGTGCACTGGACGAGCGGCTCGTAATCCGAGCACTTTTGGCCTACAGCTAAACGCGCTTCCAGGAAACGCACAAAACAGTGGCATCACACGCCTCGCAAACACCTCTAAACATTGGGCAAAGAATATCGCGCGACCACCTGTGCTACAAGTATGACCTCTTCAAAGCAGCCGTCGCTCTCGTCCTTTTACAAACCGGATGGCAAGCGAGTTCTATGCGATCCAAACGACAGATTCCTTTGCGAGTCGCGCGCGACGCCCACCAAAGCGTCTTCCAAGCAGCAGTGCATATGCAACGTGGATGGACGCGCCGTGGCATCTACGCCCGACGAAGCTATTCCGACGACAACGAAAGATATCAAGAAGCACGAACGCGAAGTGAAGAAGCTCAAAACCGCAGCGGCCGCCACCGAGCGAACGCAGCGACAGCTGCAGGAGCGCGTTCTCGAAGTCTTGTTGGAATCGCATCGTATCGAAGACGTGCCAGTCGGCCTGCAAAAGATCATCCTCTACATCCAACGGCTCATGTTTTCGCAGGAGTCCATCGAAGGCGACGCCCTTTCATTCAACTATGTGGAGAGCATCAAGGATTGCAAGGGTCGGTGGAACCCGGAGAAGCGGCGATGGTGCGCGCCCTCCGTAGCCGTCATGATCGACCTGATTCGCTCCACCCCGTGGAGACCGTTGGGATTGGGCGACGGGTCCAGCGACAGGATGCTCTTTGCCGCGTGCGAGGTGGTTGCGCCGCGTGGGGTTTCAAAGAGCGAAACGAACCAATCGTCGAGCGAGACGAACGTGTCCCAACCCAAGCACGATATGGGCTTACGAAGCGGCACTTTGCAGGCAGCGTACTCGAGCGCCGTATGTGACATTCCACTCGACACGGACGGGATTGTTCCATTCGACGGCTCCTTGCACAAAGAATTGCCGGCGTGGATGCCGCCACTCCGCTTGAAAGAAGGCGATTGCTGGATTGCAAAAGCACGCGAACTTGGCGTGTGGTGGCCGGAAACGTCCAGTCGGCTGTTTGACTTCTTGTCGCAGCTTGGACCAAGCGAATCCTTGTGTCCTTCACTGCGGCTGTGCCGTGGCATATCGCTCGACATCGTCTCGGTCAACATGGTCAACCACTTCACCGCCCGCTTGTACCGCACCGACGCGTCGCCAGTCGACGAGGGCGCGCTTCTGCAGACCATTCATGCCACCGTACAGCAGTACGCCAAAACGCAGGTCTTTCGCTGGAAAGATCGGGCCCGAGCGTACTTTTCCAAAAAGTATCCTGGTGTGACGATGCTTGGGCTGTAAGAGCATAGGGATGCCTTTCGTTTCGAATCGTCGATGTGCCTCCAACCGGTATCGGGATTCGTAGGAGAGCATGGTTTCTGTTGTAGCAATCCGGTGAAGGTAGGCAGTACGGTCGCTGGCATTCGAGTGTATCAAAATCTATATAAGGCTAGGACGTTGTTGTGTGCTACTGCGATTGGCGACCGGTCGTTGTCTGTCAACGTCCACCCAGGAGTGCTGCTGCACATTCTTGAGTGGACGCTGCGAACGAGGGACCTCTTACAGAACTCTGTGTATATACACCGGTGCGTCGACTCGGCAACTGCTCAGTCGAAACGCATCCGAGTGATAAAAGCAGACACACCTGTCAGTTGTCCGTAGCGCTCGTGACAAGGCGGTCCCCGTGCAAAGATGCTCAACCCAAATGCCTACAGCAGGCGCCGCGAAGAGGAGCGCGGCCTGCTTGGCGTGCCTCTGAGTCGTGAAATACGACGCAGCGCCGCCTTGCAAAGCGCCAACAGTGTGCCGTACAATGGACAAGCGTACGCACAGCGACCAGTTGGAGCACCCTTTGTTGGCGCTCCATCGCCAAGCAATGCGATCCTCCACAACCAGGCGGCCTTCAAAAAGAAGGGCGATGACGCCACCGTGGACGTCGTCGTCGTAGAGACCAACAACAGTTCCGGTCGCACTTGCAGCTGCATCTGCTGCATCGTGATCACCATCATCGCACTACTCGCCATCATCCTTCCCTCGTCCATCAGTCGCACCAGCGACGATGTCAAGCTCACCATTTCGGCGGCCGAGCAAGTGATGGCGTCGCCACCGGCCCCTTCGCCGTCAGTGTTTGGCGGCGTTGCGGATCCCGAACCACCCCTGGTGGAAAACAAGACCGTCTGCTCGCTCGTCACCGGCGTCAACGACGGCGAGGCCAACAGCAACGTGTTGGACAACGCACGCGTTGCATTCCTCATGCAGAATGGCATCACGACAGGATTTCCAAAACACCTGCTCGTGCGGCTCGACGACAGCAACTGTGGACCGATGAGCATCGCGCCGCTCAACCCATACGTGCCGGTGGAAGTCACGCTTCCTCCGCCTCCGCAAATTCTGGTCAATCCGCCGTCGCCAAGTCCGACCCCTAGCCCGCCCTCGAAACCACCCATGACCCCACCGACCTCGCCAACATCGGAGTCGGTTGCCGCTCAAGAGGCGCAAGACGTGGGGTACGCTCGGCGCAAGCTGAGCACCGCGCACAATGCCCACCACACGAGCACGCCCACGATCCACACACACCTTCTTCCGTCGAATCCGAAGCACAACCCAAGCTCCACCGGAACGCACGCTCACCACCAACCGGATCACGAACACGCGATCACGGAGACGGTGGCGTTTGTGCACCCCTACTTTCTCTGCCAAGACGTCTTTCCGCAGCTGCTCAAGGACCCAACGACGTCGGTGGTGACACCGCTGACCAAGACCGCGCGAGCGTACATATGCCGCGACGAATTCATGGTCACCAGTCCGTCGACGTCGGATCAGATTGTGGCCATGACCAACAACCTGATCCGTGTGACCACCACCGAAGCTACACTCGACGAACTGTACTCGCTCGGCTTCTGCATGCGCGAGGCCACGGTTCGCAACAACAATCAAGCGTTTGTACCGTACATTGACCATCGCACTGGTATCGTCATGTGCACGGGCATCCGCCACGACCAACCAATCTGCGACTTGACCTACAGCGTTCCCAACACACCGCTTTCGGCGCCTGTCGTGGACTCGAAGACGTTGTGGTCGATGACGACCGGCTTGGTGCAGCACGCAAGGTCCAACTATCCAGACAAGGAGCGACTTTTGAGCGACCGTCTCACGCGTATGGTGCCAAAGTTTCCATTTTGCAAGCAATGCACCGACAAGACGTTCAGTATCCGCGCTTACATCCACCCGATCATTCTGTGTTGCTTGAACGGGGATGGAACCGATGGTCCATTCAAAGAATACGCCAATAACCTTCTCGAAGGCTTTTTGCCCGGTATGACTGAACAAGCGCGCAAACTAGGCATCGACTTTGAAACACTTGTGGCAGAAGCGGCGGGATCGGTATTCCAGCCAATGTGCGACAAAGTCTACAACAGCCATGGCCTTTCCACGCTGCCTTGGTTCCCAAACACCCAGCAAAAAGCCTGTGCCAGCTTCGATGTGATGAGCAAATCCCTCGCTCGACTCGAAGATTACGTCTCTTTGTGCATGAGCAAAAAGTTTTTCATGGCGCTGCAGCAAATGGGACTGGGGTACCGCGCAACAGATAATCGATGCGGGCAATTGGCAGGAACGCAACTGCAGTTGCTATTCACAAAACCAACCACCTGTGCTACCGAACCTCGAATCGCAGACGACGGAGCGTTTTTGATGGCACCTACGATGATGCCCGTTGTACAGCAAACGGGTCTAAACAGAGGCTTCTACAGTTC